>Ga0209515_10000149_pt1 | contig 129345 bp, 144 predicted proteins | sample Subgroupgradi54m_FD_187454 | JGI IMG/M metagenome (GOLD analysis project Ga0209515, IMG submission 187454) | Subsurface groundwater microbial communities from S. Glens Falls, New York, USA - GMW60B uncontaminated upgradient, 5.4 m (SPAdes)... ... | reverse complement strand
ATGTTGGCTTCGTCTTTCGCGGAAACAACCTTTCTTCGAACTAAAGCGGAGCAGAATAGTGCTTTCCGCGAATGTTGGCTTCGTCTTTCGCGGAAAGCACTATTCTGCGGAGCGCCTATTGACTTTGCTCCTCAAAAATGATAATATTAAAAAAGTTAAATAAAACCTTGAAAATACTGCATTTTGACGCCCTATTGACTTATTAACTCTAAAATGATTATAATGTAGTATATTCATTAAATCAGCTTTTTCTACATTATCCGCTAGCCCCTAAGCTAGCTAAGCTAATGAAGCTAAAAGCTATTAATTATTAAAGGAGCGGCATTATAAATTATTAATAAATTATTATAAACATATGATATTAGTCGATAAGTTAGTAAGTAGCTTCTTGAGCGCTTTACCAAAGAGACAGCAAGAAGTGATAGAAGGCCGTTACGGTCTTAAAAATGGTCGAGATATGACGCTCGCGGCACTGGGCAATCGCTATGGCGTAACCCGCGAGAGAATTCGCCAAATCCAAAATCTTAGCTTAAACGAAATTAGAGCTAAAGCTAAAGAGAACGGTTTGGATGAATTCGTAAAGCTCACCTCAACTCACATGGAAAGCGTGGGTGGTTTAAGGCGCGATGATATGTTGATTGGCGATTTGGTGAAGCTCGTTTCTGATTCAGGCGACAAGAATACATTCCCTAATCGGGTAAGGTTCTTGCTTGAAGCTTCCAATAAATTTGAATTCCGTCCAGCCGATAAAGATTATCATGCCTTTTGGTATGTGGATGGATCTCATTTCAAAAAAGCCGCTTCCTTTATCTCCAATCTTGTCAAAGCCGTTTCCAACAAAAAAGAAGTCATTCTTAAGGAAAAAAACTTCGATCAGTATTTTGTTGATACTGCCAAGACCTCAAACATCAAAGACATGGTCGGCGCCAATTTAATGGTTATATCTAAGAAGTTCATGTCTAACCACTATGGCGACGCGGGATTGTCGGCTTGGTCTGAAATCAACCCCAAGACCTCAAGAGATTTTGCTTATTTGGTCTTAAAGAAAGAAAGCAAACCTTTGCACTTTACCTCTATCGCGGAATGCATCAATAAAGTGAGACCGAATAAAAAGACCAATCATCAAACCGTTCACAATGAATTGATAAAAGATGAACGTTTCGTATTGGTTGGCCGTGGCGTTTATGGTTTGAAAGAATTTGGCTTAATGGCCGGCACTGCCAAAGAGGTGATTGCGGCAATGCTCAAAAAGCACGGGCCCCTAAGAAGCAAAGAAGTTGTTCAGTTGGTCTTGGCCGAACGCCCGTTTAAGGAAAATACTTTGCTTTTAAACTTGCAGAATAAGAACCACTTCAAGAGATTGGACGATGGCCGATATCACATCAAAGAAGTTTAATAGCATTAAATAACACAAAACCCCGCTTTATCCCTAAAATTCTTAGGGAGCACAAGCGGGTTTTGTGTTTTTATGGTATAATTTCAAATAAATAGATTAAAGCTTGTTATGCTCTCATCCCTATCCGAAATTTTATCCGCTTATAAGCCATTCATAGACACGTTGGTTAGTTTTTTTGCCGCCACCTGGTGGTTTTGGTTGTTTATGGTTTTATATCCGCTGTTTAAAAATCTCTGGCTTTTTTGGAAGCAGGAATTGTTCAGAAGAAGTTCAAGATATACCATTTTAGATATTCAGATTCCCAGGGAGATTATGAAAGATCCGAAAGGCATGGATCAGGTTTTGCAGGCTATGTCTAATTTAGGAAACAGGGCCGGTAATTTTAAGGAAAAATATATGGATGGCGAAGTCCCCCGACCCTTGACTCTAGAGATAACAAGTTTTGGCGGAGAAGTTCACCTGTCTATTCGTTTCTACAATAAGTTAAAGCCTCTCATCGAAGCCGCCATCCAGGCCTATTATCCCGATGTAGAATTAGTAGAGGTTGACGATCACATAAATGATCTGCCTGTTAGCTATGCCGACATGAGAGCTAAAGGCATGGAGATTTTTGGCACGGATATGGTTTTAAATAAACCCGGCGCTTATCCCACGCGCACCTACCAAGATTTTGCTTCATTAGCCGAGGCATCACAATATGACCCTTTCGCCACATTTTTAGAAGTGTTGAGCAAGCTTAAAAAAGAAGAATTTGTGGGTATTCAGATAAACATGATACCCTCGAGCTGGCCCAAATCGAGTTACAAAGAATTAGAAGCATTAAAAACCCCGACTAAGATTAAAGAAAAGGGGGTTGAGGTTGTTGTGCCTAAAACCGCCAGACAACTGAAGGTGATAGAAGCTGTTGAAAACAACCTTTCAAAAACAGTATTTGATTCGACTATCAGATTTATATACATCGCTCCTAAAACTATTTTTTACGATTCATTGGCCAGGCGCGGGGTTTTGGGCGCTTTTAATCAATATCAGGCGACTGATTTGAATTCTTTCCGGCCTAACTGGCCCACTATGAGTTTGACAAGTATTTGGGTGAAGCCGTATATTTTCCCCGCGCTTAGGGCCATAATCAGAAAACAGCGTTTGATTTTGTATTATAGAAAGCGCGAGGTCCCGGATGAAAACCCTATTGGCCGCATTTTATCCGACCATCCTTTTGGTTTTTATAAAGTCGCTTCCTCCCAGATAAACAGCGAAGTCTTGGCTTCCATTTTTCATCCGCCGACCAATTTGGTGCTTACCGCTCCGCATATTAAACGCACCCCCAGCCGCAAAGTCGGTCCGTCAGCCGGCCTTCCGATTTATGGCGACGAAAAAGAAATAGAAAGATTCAAATAATTCATCCTTTATCATTTATTATTCATTCTTTATTCATAATTCACTATTCACGCTTCCATTCATATGCCTCCCAAAGAAATAAAATACGATTATTGGTTTGAAATTGTCGTTCTGGTAGTTTTTATAATTACCTTCGGTGGTGTTTTATTGTCTTTTTTTGAACTTCTAAATTTTTTGTTCCTGCTGGAATATCTGGCCCCAATTTTTATTATTTTAGACATTATTTTGTTGTTAGGTGTAATCTACGCCGGTCTCCATGTGATTCCTCTTCGGCAGAAGTTTTCATTATTTGAGAAGTTGCCTAAGAAAGTCGGCGTTCAAAAAGACCCGAGGATTTTATCTCATTGGCAGAAAGTCTTGGAGCGCGCCGGGGGCGGCACTATAGAATCTTTGCGTTACGCCATAATCGAGGCGGATGCCTTGGTTGACTCAATGCTGAAACGCGCCGGCTATGAAGGTGATCATATGGCCGATCGGCTGTCGCAAATTATCCCCGAAGAGGTTAAAAGCTTGGAGGCCTTGTGGAGAGCTCATAGGTTAAGGAACGATATAGTCCATACGCCCGGCTTTATAGTCACCGAAGATCAAGCCAAATGGGCTCTTAAAGCTTTTGAGGATTTTATGAAAGAGCTAAACGCGCTATAATGCATACATTGCATAAATTACATGAAAAAAATATTTAGCCATATTATAAACGACGGCACGGCCATAATTGCCATAGGGCTTGCCCTGCGAGTGGTTTTTAAAGCGCTCGGAGCGAACCCCTTGGCTATGATAGTTTCTTTTGTCTATTCGTTTACCAATATATTGATTCAACCGGTTGATTATATTTTCCCAAATTTTAACATTAGCGGAGTGGAGGTTGATATTATAGCCATAACAGCTATGGTATTTTATGGGGCGCTATATTTATTAATAATTAAAATTTTTAAAGCCCTAAGCGGCGAATAATTATGAGCGACATAATGGGCAACGAGGGTGAACCTCGAAAAGATGTTACATATTTTGGGAGAACGGATTTTAGAAATACCGAGCGTCTTTTTGGCATTCAAAGAAAAGATCGCCGTCAACATGTTTACGTTATCGGTAAAACCGGCACCGGTAAATCTGTTTTATTGAACAATTTAATTGTTCAGGATATTGCGAACGGCGAAGGCGTCTGCGTGGTTGATCCTCACGGCGAGCTTATTGAAAGCGTTTTGACAAAAATTCCCAAAGCTAGAGCCAAAGATGTTGTTTATTTTAACCCGGCCGACACTGATTTTCCGATCGGCTTCAACGTACTTGAAGTCCCGGACCCAAAATATAAACATTTAGTTGCCTCCGGTTTGATGGGCATTTTTACTAAAATCTGGTCCAATGTCTGGTCTGCCAGAATGGAATATATTCTAAGCAACACGATTTTAGCGTTATTAGACACCCCCGGCACAACCCTTTTGGGGATCCCCAGAATGCTTGTGGATTATGAATATCGGCAGATTATTATGAACAATTTAAAAGATCCGGTTGTTAAGGGTTTTTGGGTTAATGAATTTGAAGAGTGGCAGGATAAATTCAGGCAAGAAGCCATCGCTCCGATTCAAAATAAAGTCGGCCAGTTTTTGTCAACTTCAATTGTTAGAAACGTGGTTGGCCAAAGCAAGAGCACGATCAACATTTTTGACTTGATGAACGAGCAAAAGATACTTTTGATAAACGTTTCCAAAGGCCGTATCGGTGAAGATAACTCTGCCTTGATAGGTGCCATGATTATCACTCAAGTTCAGTTATCGGCCATGGAGCGTGTGCGTATACCCGAAGAAGAGCGCCGGGACTTTTATCTTTATGTTGACGAGTTCCAAAATTTCGCTACCGATTCCTTCGCAGGCATCCTTTCTGAAGCCAGAAAGTATCGGCTAAACTTGACTATCGCTCACCAATATATCGGCCAGCTGGAAACCGATATGTCAACAAAAGTCCGAGACGCGGTCTTTGGGAACGTCGGCACCATGATTTCGTTCAGAGTAGGCGCCGCTGACGCCGAATTTTTGGAAAAGGAATTTGATCCGGAATTCACCATTCAAGATATCGTGAATCTACCCAATTATCGCATCTATCTAAAAATGATGGTGAACGGCGTGACATCACGCCCGTTTTCAGCAAGAACCTTGCCGCCATTTAAGGTTAATGAAGAAACGTCAACCATCGGCGAGGTTATTGACTTGTCACGCAAGCAGTATGCGATACCGGTCACAGAAGTGGAAAGCGAAATTACCGAATGGAGCGGATTTATAAATAAAGCCCAATCTGCTGATGGGGGCGGCAAGAAAGAGGGGAGCGGCGGGAGAGGAGGGGGCGGCAAAGAAAGCAAGGTGAAGCTATACGATGCTATTTGTTCGTCTTGCGGCAAGACGACTAAAGTTCCGTTTCAACCGACCGCCGGTCGCCCTGTTTATTGCCTTGAGTGTTTGGAAAAGATAAAAGCCGGGGCAATTGAGCCGACGACGAGCCCCAGGCGGCCAGATGCGGTTCTCGACTCGCCGTATCGTGATTCTAAAGTCGAATCAAATCCACTACCAAAGCCTAAAGAAGAGGCGAGGCCTACTCCACAGAATGTGGAACCGGGCGTTGGAGCACCCAAACCCAAAGAGAGCTTCATGTCTTTAAAAGACCTAAAGCTCAGAGAACTGGAGACAAAACCCCAACCCCGCGCTACTCCTACCCCGCCGGACATTGAAGGCATCAAAGATAGCATCAAAAAAGCATTGGAAGAAAAATAAAACGCGCCTGAATTGTCATTGCGCGTAAGCGGTGAGTTCTCGACCCGCTCTAAAAAATCGCTCGTTCCAACAATATCATTTTTATTCTCCCTTTCGTAAAGGGAGTGGCCGGAGGCCGAGAGATTTTTGATATTATTAGAACGAAGCGGAGCGTAGTCGAGAAGCCCCAACTAATCTTATTCTTCGAGCGAAGTCTTCGGAGTTGAGAAGCTACCACGAATTGATTCGTATGTTCGTAGCTATTCGTAAATTCGCTTGGTTGGCTGTTTACTTATTAAAAAATTAACTCTCTCGAAATGTGATGTCCCAAGTATTGATCTTTTGAATTTGGACATCGCATCTCCCAATATTGAGCACTCGTTTTATTTTGCATAAATTAGCATTATTGGCGGTTGCTCCGTTATTTTCCCTTTTCCATCCTCTCCACATACTCTCCCGATTCCGTATTGACTCGTACAATGTCTCCGGTGTCGACGAATAGCGGCACTTGAATTTTAGCGCCAGTTTCTAACTCCGCGACTTTAGTGCCTCCTTGAGCTGTGTTGCCGCGCTCTCCCGGTGGAGTTTCTTTTACAACCAAATCCATTTTGATGGGAATTTTTACATTTATTATTCTTTCATCCCACTTAATGGCCGTGACTTCCGTATTGGCTTTTAAGAATTGAGCCGCGGTTCCCAAGGTTTCTTCTTTTATCGCGAATCGTTTGGCTGGGTTATCTTTTTCTGAAAACCAGTATTCACCTCTGTGTGTGTATAAAAATTTGATAGGAGAAGTTTCTATTTCAACTTCTTCAAACTTTTCACTGACATGAAAATTGCGGTCTAAAATCTTACCGGTGATAAGATTTTTAATCTTGGTCTGCGCGACCGGCTTTCTTTGTTGCATCCTTAAAAACGCGTATTCCAAAACTTCATACGGCTCGCCCTCATATATAAAAGTTGTTCCAATTTTTAAATCGTCGTAATTGAGCATAAGCTTTAATGGGTCTTCGTTTAATAATTAGATTCATTATATCTCAAATATATAAATTTATCAATGCCGCGGCTAAAAGTTTAGCCAATAATGCTACAATTAATATAATATGGATAACATTTTTATACAGAATCGCCGATACAGAGTTTTTAGTTTGTGCTATTTCTAAATTTAATATTTACAAAGTAATGGCTCCAGATATTGTCTGGAGCCAAATTATTTTTTCTTGTTTTTCTTTTTGGGCTTGAAATGTTTATCGCAGTTGAAGCAATATCGCCGATTCGGATCAAAAACTTTTATTCCGCATTTCGGACAGTAGTTTAATTCGGTTCTTTCGGGCCTCGATTCTTGTGGTGCCGGCTTTAATTTACGTCCGCATATCTGACAATAAACATCGTTTTTATCAAAATCGCGATACCCGCATCCATGACAGAAAGAAGAGGGATCGCAAGTACAATTTTCGCAAAGCTGGTGTTTCCCACATACTTGGTAGTACGGCCCAGCTCCGCCCACGTCATCCGCCATTTCCCCCTCCTTCTGCTTCGGGCTTTTTTTATTATATATTATACGCCAAAATTAGCAATTTTTAGTGTTTGTTTTTTTATCTAAAATATGTTATAATATAGATAATGAAAAAGTCAAGAAATGCCAACACAAAAAAGAAGGTCTTCGTTGGGATGTCCGGTGGCGTGGATTCATCAGTTGCCGCGGCTTTATTAAAAGATGCTTATTTTGATTCGCATGGGCGCATTTGCATTGGCGAAGGCAAAAAGCCGGAGCCGCGCTATTCGAATGCTTTTGACGTTACCGGAGTTTATATCAAGTGCTATAACGTTGACGGTTGCTCTGAAACTGATGCCGAAGACGCTCGTCGTGTGGCCGAGCAATTAGGTATATCGTTTTATTCTTTTGACTTTGAAGAAGAATATAAGCAAAGAGTTGTTGAATACATGGTGGATGGCTATAAGAAGGGCATTACTCCTAATCCAGACGTTATGTGCAACAAGGAGATAAAGTTTGGACTATTTTTAAAGAAAGCGTTGGAATTAGGCGCCGATTATGTGGCAACCGGGCACTATGTGAGAATCAAGAATCATGAATCAAGAATTATGGATAGAAAAAATAAAAAGCCATTATTCATAATTCATAATTCATTATTCACCGCTGTTGATAAAAATAAAGATCAAAGTTATTTCCTGTGGACACTTACTCAAGATCAATTAAAGCATTGCTTATTCCCGATTGGCGAATATATCAAACCCCAAGTTCGAGAGCTGGCTAAAAAATATGAATTATTGACCGCCGAGAAAAAGGATTCCCAAGGCATTTGCTTCTTGGGCAAAGTTTCCATTGCCGATTTTTTAAAAAAATATATCCCGGAAAAACCCGGCAATGTTTTAAATGTTAAAGGGCGATATATCGGTCGACACAAAGGTAGCTACTTCTACACCATCGGCCAAAGGCAAGGTCTTGATTCCGGCGCGTGGAAAAGAAGCGGTAAGGGCGACAGTCAGCCATTTTATGTAGTCTCAAAAGACGTTATTAAAAATACCGTTACTGTTGTAGAAGGCGACTCCGACCCGACCCTCTTCACCAAAGAAGTTAAATTAGTGAACGTAAACCTCATCAACCCAATATTCAATATTCAAGATTCACAATTCAATGTCCCCGTTCTCGCCCGTGTCCGCTACCGCCAACCGCTAGCGAAAGCAAAACTAATGGCATTGAACATGGAACATGGAATATGGACTAAAAATCAAAAAATAATTAGTACAGAAGATGTTTTAGATTCCGAGTTACAAGTTCCAGGTTATATGAAGCTTATTTTTGACGCCCCCCAGCAATACGTGGCTGAAGGACAATCAGCTGTATTTTACAGTGAAGACGGCGAAATGCTCGGCGGGGGAGTTATCGTCGAGTAAGTCGGCTTATTTGTTGTTTTTTGTATTTAACAACACCAATCATCAAGATTTAAAAATTTTGAAATTTAAAAATCTTTAAATCTTGAAATCTTGAAATTTTTAAATTTTCAATTTCAAAAGTTTTAATATTGAAACTAATTCTATAACATACCACCGGTGCGATCGCACCGGTGGTATGTTATAGCAATTTTGAAAATATCGGGAATTATTTGACTTATTAAAAATATTTTGCGATACTATTCATCAAGAAACGGCCAGGTGCTGTTTCTAGATAGTTCCTGATTCAGAGTTGGATGGGAGGGAGGCAGAAAATGCGGCTTGGGAAGCTTATGTTTGCGGGGCTTGTTATTGTTTTGTTCTCCGGTTGTTACACTGTTTATACAGGTAAGCCGGAACCCGGCAAGGAGAGTCTAGAGGCAACTCACTCTCTACCGGGCAATATTAGCTTCTATGTGATAGACCATGGAGTTAGTTGGAAAATAATCGAAAAGAGGATGGAGGTTATAGATAATGAAGAGGATTGGCGCAAGTTATGGCTCGAACATGTCGGTGCCGGGGTCGGCCTTTCTTATCCGCCTCCGCCAGCAAAAGATTTGCCTATCGCGGATTTTGATAAAGAAATGATAGTCGCAGTGTTTGGCGGCCCAGAAAGTGGCCGAGCCGGACTGACTATAACATCAATTCAAAGAGAAATGCTTTTTATTCGTGTCAATATTCTTTATGACCATAGGCGGAGACAGCCGGTGGACCCCATGCCTTATTATATCGTCAAAATGGAGAAAACAAATATTCCGATTGTTTTTGAAGAATCGTCTTGCAGGTAATCAAGTTTTATCTCGCGGCCTAAAAGCCGTTTTTTATTTTTGCATTTTTTTTGAAAATATGTAATAATCTTATGCAAGAAGCGACGCTCGTCGTTTCTTGTTTAGAGGCGAGAAAATGAACCTTAAAATGATGGCAGTTCTAGTTCTCATCCCCGTGTTTTCACTTGGCTGCACGGCGACATCCGTGGCCAGGTCCAAGCCGCCACAAGAAAAGCCGATCTTCAAAATGTGCTCGAATTGCGATGACTCCGAGGATTCATCGTTTTGTCTCGTGTGTTATAAAGAGCATAATAAAACCAGCACCTCTGGAGCGATGTGCATAGTTTGCGAATGCGAAGAGACTAGGAAGCCGGACGAACCCCATTGCCTTCATTGTATCCAATTTATTTTGGATAGAGATAAGGGATGGTATTGTGATGAATCCGACGGCAAAAAGAGGGAGGGGAGACAATGAGCTGGAAACTGACAGCTCTAGTATTTGCGGTAGCGTCGCTAACTATTTCGGGTTGTAATGCTTTTACATGAAAAGGAAAAAAACCTTCACCGGAGGTGAAGCAGGAAAAGAAAGAACTAAAGTTCACCGAATTAGAGAGGGGTAGTATGAGCAAAATTACCGAGAGAAGTTGTCATATTATAGATAATGAAGACTCGTGGAGTATTCTTTGGAATCAACATAAAGGCCTGAATGGCAAAGAGGACATTCATTGCGGCAACGATGATCGTGTGCTTCCTAATATTGATTTCACAAAAGATATGGTAGTGGCCGTGTTCATGGGCGAATGTAAGACCGGAGGATATAAGGTTTTTGTTACAAAAGTCGTGGAAGCTGGAGTGAATATTTCAGTGAATGTTGACTTGGTATACCCCAACGACTTGATGCTTAGGCCGCAGGTTATCACTTACCCTTTCTGCATTGTTAAGTTTTCTCCCGATGATCTAAAAAAGAGTATCAAATTTAATATTCAAGAGACTTGGGAAAAATAGGGAGGAGAAACAGTGAAAAAAGTTGGAATCCTTTTTTTATGCCTCGCGGTTTTTGCCGGATGTAATGGCGCGCCCATCAACAACGATTATGAATACGATCCGCGTTGTGGTCGAATTCATAGAACAGGCGAGCCATGTCCCATTGAAATTCCTGAGCCGCCGAAGATTCCGCTTCCGCATAACCACAGAGTAGAAGATCCTTGCGATGATGATAAGTGCCCTCTTCACGGCGTTGATTGGTAGTAAAAAAGTAGTCCCCGACCCATTTGAGGGGCAACTGCTTGTCAACAACCAAGCCCTAGCCAAACGTTAGGGCTTTATGCTATGCTTATGTAGCCGTAAGGCGCACCAAGCTTTGAATTACTGAAATCAAATAGGAGGCGAACAAAGAAGTGACAAAAATACAAATGTTGCTTTCGGCCGGTATTCTAGCTCTTTCCAGTATTGTCTTATGCGGTTGCCAAACCGGAGTCGGCATTGATATCGGATTGATATTTTGTAATAGCTGTCACCACTATCATCGTCCTTACGAATCTTGCCCGATAGTTATCCCGCCCCAACCGCCCGTAATTGTCCCGCCCCACCATCACTGCCCGCCCAATCCGCATAATTGCCCCCACCACAACCACCGCAGACATTACAAATCCTTGCCTCGCGAATTCCGCTGTATTAAGGGGCCGGAGTCAGTCGCGGCTCTTTGCGAAAAGTGCCACATCGTGCACATTTTGACCATGCCGTGTCCGGAGGTTAGATGGATTTATCCCGACTCCAACACTAGACCGGTTTTAATTCCCGCTCCCCGATATGAAGACCAGCACGCTGTTACATACGGCCACACGCATTGTCGTTAATCTTTCCTCCGATGAGTATCGGGGGATTTTTGTTATAATTAAAAATCAGACATTTTATTTTTTCTCCCTTTCGTAAAGGGAGTACCGCGATAGCGGGGAGGGATTTCTTCCATATTCACTATTCAATATTCTATATTCTATATTCATGCTTATTGTTTTCACTGGCAACGGCAAAGGCAAAACTACGGCGGCCTTGGGGCAAGCGGCTCGCACCATCGGTCGTGGTAAAAATGTTTTAATGATCCAATGGATCAAAGGCCCATGGAAATCGGGTGAGGATTTTATTTATATCAAAAATAAAGACGAAGATAATAACGGTGAGTTTAAGCTTGTCAAAATGGGTCTCGGTTTTGTGGGCATTCTAGGCGATACTCTTCCGTTTGAAAAGCATAAAGAGTCAGCCCAAAAAGCGCTTAAATTTTTTGAAGATGAGCTCACCAAAAACTATTGGGATTTGCTTATACTGGATGAAATAAATGTCGCTATGTCTTTAAAGCTGTTATCTGTGAGGCGAGTGTTAAAAAGCGTGAAAAAAGCCCCGCTCAATAAATTTATTATTCTAACCGGCCGCGGCGCGCCTAAATCCATCATCAAATCCGCCGATCTGGTAACCGAAATGAAAGAAATCAAGCATCCCTTCAACAACGGTAAGCTCGCCAAGATCGCTCTTGACTTTTAGATACAGATAATCTATAATCTAGACAGATTAAAGAGTTACGAGGAGAGACTAATGCTTTTGACGACAGTCATTACAGTGTCATTGTTTTATTTGGCCTTACGGATGCTTAGAAGTTCTAATGCAGATATAAGGTTTGGGGGTGCGTGGGTGGCAATGGGCGGCGGTATATTATTCTGGATTGTGCCGGAGCTTTTATCCCTTGCGGTTCCTTCAAAGCCGGTTATTGAGAAAACAGAAAGTATAGCGCGCCTTGGGTCAGAGTCCGTTATTTTTAGAGAAGGAGGTGTCTATATCCTTTACTTGGCAAATAACACAGAAGATTTTCACAGATTTCAAATTTCCGCTAGCATGGTTGAGGTTAAAAAAGATCCGGGTCGCGATAAGGTAGAGCTGGAAACCATCGGTAAAGACATATCATTCCCCTGGAATTTGATAGCTGTCAACTATGTGCGCAAAAATTATATAATCAGAATTCCGGAAAAATTTGAAATTTCCCGTTTATCCAAATAACGCCCCAACGGCGTTTTTATATTTTCAAGCTCTTTCTTTTTACACGAATATCATATATATTTCTATCAGCAAACTGGTTTTGACACTTTCAAGTTTTGATTTGAATTTAGTGCATAATAATTCTAGATTGTCATTGCGAGGTAGGCCGTTGCAATCTTACTTTATTATACTTAAAAAAGCTTAATAAATTATTGTAAGATTACCACGTCGTTCGCAGACTCACTCCTCGCAATGACGACTTAAGACCGTTATTCTCTAAACTTCGTGTATTTTAAGTTTTGATTTTTGATATTTAATATTAGATATTTGATATTTATTCTATGCCTCTCCACGACCTCGCCTTTTATTTGGCGCTATTTTTTATAATAGGAGTGTTTATCGCGAGTGCTGTATCAAGCCCGCTTTTAGCGTTTTCGTCAATTATTTCATTATCCACCGCTTTTTACTTCTACAATAAAAAACAGCTGGCCGCCCTGACTCTCTGTGCCCTTCTGGGCATTTTTTACTATTTACTCTATGACCACTATCAAAAGTCGCCACAGCTTGTTTTTGATCAGCCCATTGAAATAACTGCGGTGGTGGGTAGTGTGGAGATAGGAGAAAAGTCTCAAGCAATAACCATCAACAACTTGAAAATTTATATTCAAAAATATCCGGAGTATTCGTACGGCGATAAAATTTTAATAAGGGGCGAGATTAACAAGCCGGAGCCGCCGTTTTCTGATTATTTATTTAAAGAAGGCGTGGTCGCCGTTGTGCGTTACCCACAAATATCTTTAGTGGCCAAAGGCGAGGGGAATGTTTTTTTGGCCCATTTATATAATATAAAAAATAACGCTATCAAAACTTTTAAATCCATTCTACCAAGCGAGAAAGCGCAATTTTTAGCCGGTATCACTTTAGGCGAAAAAGCCAACTTTTCGGAAAGTTTCAAAGACGAGTTATCTAAAAGCGGCACCTCGCATCTTGTAGCTCTCTCGGGATATAACATTACCATCCTCGCTGAAATCATCGCGCTCATGTTTTTATTCACCATCGGCAACCGGCCGGCTCTTATATTTTCGCTTTCACTAGCCAGCATACTTTTGTTCGTATTGATGACCGGAGCGGAGGCGTCAATTGTAAGAGCCGCGATTATGGGCGGCATTATGCTTTTGGCCGATCGAGTAGGTCGTGTCTACAACTTTAGAAATTCTATCACTATCGTTGCCGCCATAATGATTCTTTATAATCCTAAAGTTTTGGTTTTTGATATTGGCTTCCAACTCTCATTTGCCGCTCTTTTGGGGATAGTCTACATCAGGCCGATTTTGAACAGATTGCTAAAATTTGATTTTAACCCGGGCACCTTCGAATGGAAAAAGAACTTAACCACCACGTTTTCGGCGCAACTCGCGGTTTTTCCCATACTTTTAACTAACTTCGGCTCCGCCTCATTTAGTGGTCTGTTTGCTAATATTTTAGTGCTAATGCTAATTCCATACACCATGCTTCTAGGATTTTTAATGGCAATTTTTAGTTATTTTTCTAACATAGCAGCCGAGCTCTTGGGTTATATCGCTAATATATTGCTAAGCTATGAATTGCTTGTCATCAAAGTCATAAGTCAATTCGGATATATAGATAATTTTGTCATCGGCAGTTGGTTCATGGTTGTTTATTACGCACTGCTTATAGTATTTATGTATTATATTAATAAAAATTCCAAGAACCAAGCTACAAATTACAAATAAAAAATTAGTGAATATATATAAAATCGTCATTGCGGGGTTGATCGTTCCAATCTTGGAAGTCCCACTTCCCCATATTGTTCCCCGCATTTGGAAGTGGGACTTCCCAAATATTGAATTTAAAAATACTCAATCAAGTTCAATTATCATATAATGAGTTCAATCACCAAAAATTTCATAACCGCCATCGCATTGTTGCTAATTGCTAACGTCTTCCTCTGGCATAATGTTTTATCATTTGCAAATCCCGACTCGGCTTATTACTTTCTAGACGTCGGGCAAGGCGACTCATCGCTTTTGATTTTCCCCGGTGGAGTAAAGCTCTTAATTGATGGCGGTCCCGGCTCTAAACTTTCACATCAACTGGATAAAATTTTACCAGCCGGAGATAAATATATTGATATCGTTTTAATGACTCATCCCCAGCTTGACCATTTTGAGGGCTTAATTGATGTAGTTAAAAATTATGACGTAGGAGTATTTTTGAGCCCTGGCCGGGAACGTGATATGAGCGCTTACAATTATCTATTAGAGCAGTTAGATAAAAAACAAATCCGGCATATTGCCCTAGGGGCAGGGGATAGTATTGGCTACGAAGACATTGTTATTGACGTTCTATCTCCCACCCTCGCCAATTTGAAGAGTAAAGAGTTAAATGATACCGGTGTTGTGTTGATGATAAATCAAGACGGTATAAGGTCGCTATTGACCGCCGATGTCGGCGGCAAATTAGAAAAAGCCATTTTAAAAAAATATAATCTTGACGCCGATATTTTAAAAGTCGGCCATCACGGCTCCAAATATTCAACCGGCAAAGAATTTTTAGCTGAAGTTACCCCCAAAATTTCATTAATTGAAGTTGGTAAAAACAGCTACGGCCATCCCACGAAAGATACGTTAAGCCGCTTGGCATCAATCGGCTCCCAAGTTTTTAGGACAGACCAAAGCGGTAATATAAAAATAACATTCGCCGGCGGTAAACTGAAGGTCTATAACTTGCGCTAATTATAGTCCGTCATTGCGAGGAGTCTTCGACGAAGCAATCTCCGAGATGCGACTTCCCCATATTATCCGCCTCTTGGAAGTCGCATCTCGCAAATATTGATTTAGTATTTATAAAATTCAATATTTGGGAAGTCCGATGTCCGAAATGCGCAGATTAATATTTGGAACATCGGACTTCGAAGATTAGAACGGGCGACCCTCGCAATGACGGCATAGGGTTATTATTCACCAAACCCCGACGCGGAATATTGACATTTTTAATAAACTATGCTATAATATACGCATTGCACATGAATAATCAAAAACTCTAGCAAAAGGGAGGAAATATGAACGGGCGGTGTCAGGAAGATCGTTCGGATAACAAGTCCGGCGGCACCGGTTTTTATTGGGGCATTCTGTTCGGCATCATTGCCTATTACAGTAGCAACTCCATAATCGTATGGATTTGTGGCATTCTATGTTTTTTGCAAACTATTTTGCCGCTTGCTGTGCTTTGCATTTGTTTGCCCGTGCTAGTCTGTATTCGGATTTCTGATGCTTTGCGGATGCGTCTTATCAGGCGTGAAGTGATGAAGGCGCGTCAAGTCATCAACTCCAAGCCCGTAATCAGGTTTGTAAACGATGAGCTTCAGCAAAAGACCGCGTCAAAGGGTGACGCGCGTATTGATATCGACAAACAAAGGCTCGATGAGATCCACAACCTTGCCCTCTGGGCTAAGGAGTGGAAAGAGACTCAAAGTCTTCTGGCTAAGTTGGATGCTACGCCGCCGGAGGTGGTGATGCAGCTGGGCCGCAAGTGTAGAAAGGCTAGTGCCGACCCCCTGCCGTCTTAGTTTCCAGACCGCCGCCCCCAAGGGCGGCATTATTATTTTATAATTTTGCATTAACCTCAAATAATGCTATGATAAATTCCAATGAGAACTCTAATCAAAGACATCGTTCAAAAAGTGGGGGAAACCGTTGAGTTATACGGCCATGTTGCCGTTCGCCGCGATCACGGCAAAATTATTTTTATTGATTTAAGAGATAAAAGCGGCATTGCCCAGCTGGTGTTTTTTGGGAAAGACATGTACCAGCGAGCCGATGTTTTGCGCTCCGAATGGGTTATTAAAGTAACCGGCAAGGTCGCACAAAGGCCCGAGGCAATGGTTAACAAGAATATCCCTACGGGTGAATATGAAGTAGCGGTTGAAAATTTTGAAATTTTAAATGAAGCGGTAACACCTCCATTTGATTTAACAACCGACGGCCGTGAAGTGGGCGAGGAGCATAGGATGAAATATCGCTATATTGACTTGCGAAGAGAGAGAATGCAAAAAAATATTAAGAACCGTTATAAAGTCACCAAATTCTTTAGAGATTTTTTAACCGAAAAAGATTTTATTGAAATAGAAACTCCGATACTTTCAAAAACTACCCCCGAAGGCGCCCGGGACTATTTAGTGCCATCGCGTCTATATAATGGTAAGTTTTACGCCCTGCCCCAATCGCCCCAGCAGTATAAGCAACTTTTGATGGTCTCCGGCTTTGAAAGATATTTTCAGATAGCGAGATGTTTTAGAGATGAGGATACCCGTGGCGACCGTCAGCCGGAGTTCACTCAACTTGATCTTGAAATGAGCTATGTGAATGAAGGTGATGTTATGGGCTTGATAGAAGAAATGCTTATATCGCTCGTTAAAACGCATTATCCGCATAAAAAAATTCAGCAAACGCCATTCCCTCGCATGAGTCATAAAGAAGCGATGGAAAAACACGGCGTTGACAGACCGGACCTAAGAGAAGACAAAAACGATCCCAACTTGCTGGCATTTTGCTGGGTAGTGGACTTTCCTTTTTTTGAGAAAGACGAAAAGGCAGGGCTAAACCCTGATGGGTCGCCCAAGTGGACTTTTACTCACAACCCGTTTTCAAAGCCCAAAGACGAGCATATGGAGTGGTTGATGAAAAAAGAAAATATCGGCGAAATTTTAACCACTCAATATGATATTGTCTTAAATGGTTTTGAAATCGGCGGTGGAAGTATCAGAAACCACAAACCGGAAGCTCTGAAAAAAGTTTTTGAAATCATGGGTTTTAGTGAAGAGAGGATTGCTAATAATTTTGGTCATATGCTAAGCGCTTTAGGTAGCGGCGCTCCGCCTCATGGCGGCATTGCTCCGGGCGTTGATCGCATTGTGATGCTTCTAGAAAATGAGCCTAACATCCGTGAAGTTATCGCTTTCCCCAAAACCGGCGACGCCCGCGACTTGATGATGGACGCGCCGTCCAACGTTGAGCCAGAACAACTCAAAGAACTTAGTTTAGAAATAAAAATTAAAAAGTCGTAATTCGTAAATTCGTAATACATTTGCTATTCGTTGATTATGAAACTTAAACAAGAACAAACATTAGTATTAGTTAAACCCGACGGCGTAAAGCGCGGGTTAATTGGCGAAATTATCCGCCGGGCGGAGCAAAGGGGCTTGAAGGTTGTGGCGCTCCAGATGTTCCAAGCAACGAAAGACCAACTCGTTAAGCATTATTCCGACTCCAATGATAATCTAAAAGCCATGGGCGAGAAAACTCTTTCGACCTACGCGAAGCACGGCCTCGACCCGGTAAAAGAAATCGGCACGTCCGATGCTATTGAAATTGGACGTAAAGTCCACGACTGGATAACCGATTTCATGTGCTCCGGCCCGATTGTGAAAATTGTGATTCAGGGACTCCATGCCGTTGAGATGGTTAGAAAGCTGGTGGGCAACACCATGCCCTCACAGGCCGAAATGGGCACGATACGTGGGGACTATTCGGTTGATTCGGCAGTACTCGCCAACGCGCAAAAAAGAGGCATTCGCAATCTGGTGCATGCTTCAGGTAATATCGCCGAAGCCGAAGCCGAAATTGCCTTGTGGTTCAAACAAAACGAAATCCATGAATACAAACGCGCAGAAGAAGATATTATGTTTTAATGCGCGCCTTAACCATCTTTTTCCTCCCCCTTTTAGAAAAAGGGGGGAGGCGAGGTGGGGGATTCTCAAATCGTCACGAAAATAAAAACCCCGCTACTTAGCGGGGTTGTTATTTTTTTCGACTCATATTTATTAGATTGCTATAACAATAAGTGAGTATTCCAGTACCGATAATTGTTGACGCTATTAGGACGCCGAGTACGTAACACGACGTCCCAGAAGCGACGCCATCAGGACATCTAATTAACATGCCAATTAAGCCAAAAAATCCCATCCAAAACATATTCAGTCCCAAAAATGCTACTGGTCCCCATCCATACCAGTCCCCATTCATGGTTGCCTCCTCCCGTTTTGCGTATCGTGCTACTGGAACATAAAATATTTTACAGTCAGCGCGAAAGTTACGAGTGCTCCGAGAAATCCAAAGCACAAAACCCTCAACTTATACTTGTCAGGCACCGACTTCGAGAAAATCGGCCAAAACATTTTGTTAAATAGCAATTTGAAAGTTTTGTCGGTCACGATAATTACGGCATGAGTAATCAGAGCGATAGCTTTAATAGTCAAGGCGACCACTGCCGTAACAGCGCTCCACAGCCACATGCAGGCGCCTTTAGCCGTCTTAAAAGTGCCGACAATTAAAAACTCAATCGTATCTATAAGCATCCCCACTATGCGTCCCAAGATCCGTTCCATTTCGCCTCCTTTGTCTGCCTACCTTTTCTCCAATTGCTCGACCCTTTTTTGAAGTTCATCGATTTGTTTATTCACTTTGTCCGTCTTATTGTTTGCACCCACGCAAGCTAAAAAGGCGAGTATCACCATTATCCAAAGCAGAAACGACGGGCTTTTGTATTCTCCATTCTGATCCATCGGTCTATTTCTCCCCCGCATTGCCGCTCTCAAGTTTCGTCACTCTTTCGTTTAGTTCTTTTACTTGACTCTGAAGATTCTTAACTTCAGATGATTTTTGAGAAGAATCGCTCCAGATACCGGCGATTATTACAGCGGCCATTGACACGAAAAAGGCAATTGCGATTACTGCGTCAGAATCAATATCAACTCCGCCTCGCTCACTATTTCTAACCCTTTTCATCTCACTCCCTCCCAACCAGTCTTTTGACCTTGCTATACTATAGCAATCAATATAAATAAAGTCAACCTTTAGCGTGGCCTAGTGGCTATTTTTAACTCCTCCGGCAACTTTGCCTCTAGCATCAACTTTTTCCCCGACGGTGCCACAAATTGCAAGCGCTCCGCGTGTAAAAATAATCTTTTAAGGCCCAATTTTTGAGCGCTTGTTCTTTTTGCTCCATATAAAAAATCTCCGACAATCGGATGCCCGATGGCCGAAAGATGCACTCTTATCTGATGTGTCCGCCCGGTCTCTGGCTTGACTTCGAGAAGCGCGAATTTATCATTAATAATTTTTATGACCTTATAGAGCGTTTTAGCCGTCCGACGTGCCTTAGTAACAGCCTCTTCTTTTTTAACAGCTACCTTCTTAAGGCGACTGTATTTCGATGGGCGGATGTCATATTTAATTTCTCCCTCTTTTTCTTGCGGCACTCCTTCGACCAAAGCCATATAAGTTTTCTTAACTTCTTTGTTCAAAAACTGGTTTTTTATAAATTCAAAAGCATTTTGATTTTTGGCGACGATAATTAAGCCCGATGTTTCTTTATCTAAGCGATGGACAATTCCCGGCCTCATCGGGTTTTCCCCAACGCCTAAAATTTGCGGATATTTATAAATGAGTCCGTTAACTAGCGTATTAGTTTGATGTTTTAGCGTTGGATGCGTTATTAAACCCGATTTTTTATTTACGACTAAAATATCGTCATCTTCATAAACAATATCTAAATCCATTTTTTCCGGTTCTAATTTAATCGGCGCGCTAGGGGATTGAATTTGTTCTTCGCTTACCGTTATTTTGTCTCCGGCTTTAAGTTTCAAGCTTGATTTTTTAACTTTAATTTCATTGACAAAAATTAGCCCGGTTTTAATGGCGCTTTGCAGTTTGGTTCTGGATATGTGAGGCATCTTTAGAACCAAGTATTTATCTATTCTCAAGTCTCCTCTCTCTGCTATGAATTCCATGTGTTATAATTAAATCAGCTCTCATCAAAGATCTAGATCAAATAGTTTATAAAGGGCGAGTCGAAGCTCTTATGGCCCGTGGGCTGTAAGATGAGACTGCCCACCTGGATTTTGTCTGGGTCATCTTTGATCGGAGCAATGGGCCTCGCCTTTGGCGGGGCCTTTTAGTTTTTATAATTGTATCATTTATTATTATCAATGTCCACTTGACATCGGCATTAAAGTTTGCTATCATTTAGTCATCATTGACAACATGAGGTGAGTGAAGATGCCTTGCAAGAGATGCTTGGAACGTGAAATTGCATTTAAAGAGATAAGAGAGAGTCTAGCGTCCGACGACTACGCAGATAGTCTTGGTAGTAGGCTAGGTTACAGAATATTTCTCTTACCCCTTGCTATCTTTTTTGGTATAGCTACCTTAGTTCTCTGCCTTTTTCCATTATTTAGGCCGGGTATCATACATTCGCCATATTCGGCATTTCTTCCCGCTTCTGTAACGTTTTTGTTGGTCTATGTGATTGTTAATCGTCTGGCATTAACATCTTCAAAGTATTGCGAATGTTCAAAAGGCCACGCAGAGTTTGCCACTGCTTTAATGAATACAAGACTTTACGGGATTGCCGAGGCGGTGCCTTCCGGCGTGGAATTATCAGCAACGAATACTGACGTTGTAGAAAAAGATATTGGCATCTGCCAGTCTTGTGATAGAACAATCTCAAGTCTAGACAAAAGCCATTCCTGCGACTGCGGTTTAAAATATCATCTTACGTGTTTTTACTGGATCCGCCAATGTAAGCATGGTGAATATTCGATAGGATACGACAACAGTGTAAGAATCGCGGAGTCGGAAGTTACCTGTCAAATTTGTGGAGAATGTATAGCTGATAAGTTTGTAACTTGTGAAAAATGCCAAACCCCGCACCACCCCGATTGCTGGGAATACAACGGCGGATGTTCAATTTTTGGTTGTCAGTCTAAATCAGAGGGGCCTTCAATAAGATATGCTCCATAGCGGAAGGGGATTGAAGGTAAACCGCCCAAAGGCGGTTCTTTTATTCCAGTTGCAACATCTGGGAAGATCATCTTCCAATATATTGGAAGATGATCTTCCCATGATTGTGATTATCTGATATTTTTAATAATATTAATTAAAATATGAAAAATTCCAAATTTGTTACTGACGAAATTTATCATATATATAATCGAGGGGTTGATAAGCGTATCATATTTTTAGATGATCAAGATAGATTCCACTTTATCCATGATTTATTTGAGTTTAATGATCAAAGGCCTGCCCCACCATTAAATATTGCCGCTAGAAAACTTCACCGCCAATCATTGGAAGATGATCTTCCCATGGTTGGGGTTAAGCTTGATAGAGGGCCGCGAGAATTTTTGGTAGAAATTTTAGCTTTTTGCTTAATGGATAACCATTTCCATCTCATGTTAAGACAACGCATTGAAAATGGAATAACATTATTTATGCGTAAACTTGGCACTGGTTACGCAAATTATTTTAACAGAAAATATAAGAGAACCGGCAGATTATTTGAGGGAATTTTTAAGTCGGTGCGATTAGCTCAAGAATCTCATTTTATACACTTACCATACTATATTCATCTAAATCCATTAGATTACTCTATGCCACAATGGCGTAACAAAGAAGTAGAGAGCGCACCTAAAGCAATGGAATATTTAGAAAAATATCGATGGTCAAGTCACTTGGATTATATGGGGATTAAGAATTTTCCTTCAGTGACTCAAAGAGATTTTTTGCTTAGTTTTTTTGATGGAGACCGTGGTTATAAAGAAAAATTTCTAAAACAATTACAGGATTTTAGCAAAGATAATCTGGATCTCATAATGCTAGAATAAATAAAGCAACACCTGGGAAGATCATCTTCCCACAGCCATCCTCTGCCATCTGGGAAGATGATCTTCCAATAGTTTAAAATATATGCAAAATATAAGAAATTTCGTTATTATCGCTCATATAGACCATGGAAAGTCGACGCTTGCCGATCGGCTTCTTGAGTTTACCGGCACAGTTCCCACGAGATCGTTACGACCTCAATATCTGGATCAGCTTGAATCTGAACGCGAGCGTGGCATCACTATCAAAATGGCCCCGGTTCGCATGACCTATCCGTTAAAAGCTATAAGCTATCAGCTGAATTTGATTGACACTCCCGGCCACAGCGATTTCGGCTACGAAGTCTCCCGCGCGCTTATGGCCGTTGAGGGCGCGATTTTGCTGGTTGACGCGACACAAGGCATACAAGCTCAAACGCTCGCTAACTTTGAGCAAGCTAAAAAGTCGGGACTGACAATAATCGGCGCCGTGAATAAAGTGGATGTTGCCCCGGAGGAGCTTGTAAAGCAGTCAACTCTCGAACTCGCTTCGCTTTTAGAAATAGAAGAAAGCGAGGTTCTCAAAGTTTCGGGCAAAACCGGTTTGGGGGTGTCGGAGCTTCTCCAAAGAGTGATTGAAAAAGTTCCTCCGCCCTCGCCCGCCGCGGCAGGCCCGAAGGGGCAAGCTCTTCAAAGTCGCAAAGTAGGGCATAGTGAATTGAGCAACGTATCTAAAGCTCTAATCTTTGACTCCAAATACGACGACCATAAAGGCATTATGGCCTTCATCAGGGTTTTTAATGGAGAATTCATGATGCTGGGGAAAGACGACTCACCTTATATACTTCTCGCGACCGGCGAAAAGTTTAAACCGAAAGAAGTCGGCATCTTCACTCCGCAATTTAAAGCCGTTGAAAAGTTAAGTGAAGGGGAGATTGGCTATATCGCGACCGGCATTAAAGACCCGGATAAATTAAAAATAGGCGACACCATTGCCAGCTCCGAAAAGTCAGAACTTCTTCCGGGCTTCAAAGAGCCAAAACCGGTGGTTTTCGTTTCGTTTTATCCGTCCGAGAGCGATGAATATGAAAATTTAAAAACCGCTTTCGCGAGATTGCGCTTAAACGATTCGTCGATTCAGTATGAATCGGATACCAGCGAGGTTTTAGGCCGAGGGTTTAAGGCCGGCTTTTTAGGGCGGCTTCATTTTGAAATTGCCGCAGAACGTCTGGAGAAAGAATTTAATATTGAAACAGTGCATAGCTTTCCATCGGTTGCCTATAATGTTCAAACCAAATCCGGCTGGGAGATTATTAAAAACCCCAAAGATTTTCCATCCGAATATTTTGGTGTAGAAGAGCCGATCGCGAGAATTGAAATTTTAGTCCCAGGCGATTATTTAGGCGGGACTCTTCAACTTTCTCAAAATTTTCGTTTAAGGGATATTGAAACCAAAAATTTCGGGAGCCGTATCATTGTTATTGCCAAAATTTCCTTGTCGGATTTGATCCAAGATTTTGACGACCAATTAAAATCTGTAACCCAGGGTTACGCTTCTTTAAATTACGAAATAATCGGCTATGAAAAAGCCGATGTTAAAAAAATTGAAATCTTTGTAGCCAGCCATTTGATCCCCGGGCTAACACGCATTATGCCCCGTGAAGACATTGAGCGCGAAGGCCGCAAGATGGTTGAGAGGTTGAAAGATTTATTGCCCAAAGAACAATTTACTCAAGCGCTTCAGGCCTCGGTTGACGGGAAAATTATTGCTCGTGAAACTATTCCAGCGATGCATAAACTGCTTGGCAGTTTCGGCAAAACCGGAGGTGATAGAACCAGAAAGATGAAGCTTTGGAAAAAACAACAAAAAGGTAAAAAGAAGTTAAAAGAAATAGCTGAAAAGAGTCAAGTCAAAATTCCGGCCAGTGTTTTTAAGGAGTTGCTAAAGAAGTAAATATGTGACATGCTGTGTTTAGCTCCAAGGCGGGGCGAGCAGGATGCAAATGTGCAAGGAATGTAAGAGTATGCGTCGAAGGGCGAGGCCTGGCAACGCCAGATTATGCGGACATGGAGCACCCTACGATTCGTTGGTATACTGCGATGAATGCGCTAGGCGTTTGAATCTTTGCGCCGGTTGCGGTTTGAAGTTGAGTAAGTCTTCCAAAAAGAGAGCGAAGTAGGAGGGGCGAAGGGATGTGTGAGAATTGCAAATCACAAGTTTGGCCGACAATCAATGGCCCGGCTATGAAATGCGGTCACGAGGCAACATCCGTTGGATTCGCCTATTGCAAGGATTGCGCCGAGCGTTTAGGGGTATGCCCAGGTTGTGGCGACCCAACACCCAAAAAGCATAAGGGCTGAGGCTGTTCCTAAGAGCGCGGAGTTTCCGCGCCCAGTCAATAGGAGGTTAGTCATGTTCTGCGTGAAGTGCTCCAAAAAGCCGAGAGTTTGCAAAAATACAATAGCCAAGAAATGCGGTCATGAGGCGTATGTTGAGGGTATTAATTATTGCCCTAAATGTATATCGGGCGCGCAAATGTGCGCCGATTGCGGTCAAGAGAAAAAAGGGCTTTTCCTGCCGGAGAGCTGTTATGATTGTATGAACACTATAAAAGTTCGCGACAAGGCGGTTGCAAAAAAATGCGGCCATAAATGTCCGTACATGGGCCAACAACTCTGCGGCAAATGCGCGCGATCTGGTAACGCATGCATTTGGTGTGGCAAAGGCGTCATCCCAGGTTTGTAAAACAATTTACCCCCGCATTGCGGGGGATTTTCATTGTCTCAACTGTTTCCATTATTAAGGCATATGACGAGATAATGTAAACAATTTTCATGCCATCTTTCCGGCAAATCTATATTTTAAAATCATAATGATGTAGAAAATATAAGTCACAATCAGCACTCCTTGCCCGCTGATCAAATACCAATCTTTCATGTAGATCATTTTTAAAAGAATAATAATCATGGCGATCGATCTAAAGGTGACTGCGATAAGCGATATATCCTCCGAGCTTTTATTCTTATGGATTTTCCACATTTGAGACATCACTCCAATAGCGAGCATTACTAGCGCTATAAAAGACCCATAATTCACGAAAGTTTCCATCCACGCCTCCGTCGCAATGTGCCGCATCTACTATAACATATATTTTTTTAAAAGCCAAATTTCATTTTTCAACCAAAGCGGAGCAGAATAGTGGCTTCCGCGAATGTTGGCTTCGTCTTTCGCGGAAGCCACTATTCTGCGTAGCGCTATCTTGTTACTTATCGCGTGATTGTCTTATACTTAAATTAATGAGGATTTTGATTTCCATTATCGCCATAGTCATCTTTGGAGCTACCGCCGTTCAGCTATACCAACTCCAGCTCAAAAAAGCCGAGTTAAAATCAGGGTTTGAGAAGGCGGAAAAGAAAGTCAATGCTCTAGCATTAGAGAACAAAGCATTGAAAGAGGAGATTAAATATTTCGGCGATTCAAAAAATTTAGAAAAAGAAGCCAAAGCGCAGTTAAATTATGCCTCCCCGGGTGAAAAGTTAATCATCGTCGTCCCGAAGAAGAGTTAGTTAGAATAATGAATTAGAAATTGAGATCCTGTATTTTCTGATCCATGATTCATAATTCATTATTCTAAATTCTATTCTTATGCACCGCCATCATTTTTTCATAGGTTTAATAATTTTAGTGACAATAGGCGCTTTGATTTTTTTTACTACCAACAAAGGTTTATATCCAGTGGCCATTGTTGATTCTAAAATAATTTTTGCCAAAGATTTCAGGAAAGTAACCGAATCGGCTTTTGCTTTTTATTCAACTGCCGTGGCAGTCTATAAAAAACAAGAGTTATCGGAAGAAGACGGCGATAAATTATTTAACGAGATAAGAAGAGCGACTCTTGAGAAACTTATTGAACAATCAATAGTCGGCAAAGAGTTGAGTAATCGCCTTGGCGGGGGAGTTCGCGCCATTATTGACAATCGCCTGCAATCCGTAGAAAATGATAAGCTTGAGGAGATGGCACCGCGATTATACGGTTTGAGCGCTGAAGAGTTTAAAGATATGGTTTTGGCCCCCGAAGCGGCCGCCGAATTGCTCGCCAATGATTTTAAATCTAAAAACGAAGATTACACGGCCTGGCTTTCTAATGCTAAAAAAGCCGCGAGCGTTACTGTTTTAGTTTCCGGAGTCAAGTGGGTTGAAGATAGGGTGGAAATAAAATAAAGCAGGATTAGTATAGTGGCAGTACATATCCTTCCCCCGCCTGCCAACGCCTGAGCGAGCGAGATTAGTACAGTGGTAGTACGCGACCTTCCCAAGGTTGAGACGCGAGTTCGATTCTCGTATCTCGCTCAGTCGGGCGATGGCGGGCAGGCAAGGTTGAGGCACGGGTTCGATTCCCGTTACCCGCTCCAAGATTAGACATTTCGCTTTCTGACCTTGACTCCACGATCCCCTGACAAGATGGGATGAAGTTTTGTTATACTTATATAATATGAAGAACTTTATAAAAATCGGTATTATTTTAGCGGCATTCTTTTTGCCGTTGCAAAGCAGTGTCGCCGAAGATTTGTCGCATAACTCTTCGGACACTACCAATATAAATTATTATGCCCCCGCGCCGACAATTGTCGCGGCGCCCACAAATGATGACCTTTGTCCGAAATTTGCGCAGTCGCAACAAACCCATTTTGATTCATGCGCCAAAGCCGGTTATGACAATGTTTGTTTAAACAAAACAACAGGCGAATACCGCGGCTGCACCAAAGATTCTTACAACAGTTGCACGGTATACAATAACAACGCGGATCAAAATTTGCTTTGTTCGGTATCTAAATACTTTATTTCCAAGCCCGCGCCGACTGCGCCCATAGAGCAGTCCACAACTTCGCCATGTGATGTTTTCGAGCAAAACATTTTATATCTTAAAAAATTATTTACCGGCGGATCGATTAGTGATGCGGACTTTACCAGTAAAACCGCGGTTCAGCAGCAATATCTTGTTGCGTGTTCGCAAAAAGAATCCGGTATAAAACCACTTGAACAGCCGACCAATGGTCTGGTATGCACGGCGGAATATAATCCTATTTGTGGTAATGACGGCAGAACGTATTCTAACTCCTGTCGCGCCAAAGTTGCCGGAGTGGGATTTGGATATTACGGAGAATGCAAAAAGCAAGCTCCCGAGCCGTCTTCTGTGGTCGTGCCTTCTTTGGCTGACAATTCGTGTCTAATATTTGCAAAATCTCAGCAATTTTATTTTGATCTTTGCGCTAAAGAGGGTTATAACAACGTTTGTTTGAATAAGAGCACCGGTGAATATCAGGGTTGCACCAAAGACTCTTATAATGATTGCACGATGCATAATTTTAACGCGAGTAAAAATATTTTATGCAAGGCGGTAAGGAGCGCGGTTTCAGAATATAAACAAGAGCCAATTGTTCCTACGGAGCAGAAATTGATATCCAAGTGCGACGCACTGGATCAGAAAATTCTTGAGTTGCAGAAGTTATTTGCTGTTGGCAAAATTAATGAAAAGGATTTCCTTTCGGAAACCGCGCAACTTCAGAAGTCTCTCGTGGAGTGCCGGCAAGGAGAAAAAGAAGTTAATCCCCCTGTAGAAACTCCTTCGGCGGAGTCAAAGAAGTCAAATTGCGACGATATACGCGATCGAATGAAGAAAGTGACAGAGGACTATATGAGAGGGGGCATTGGCTATGATGAATATCAACGCCAAGGGAGGGAGTTGAGAAAATTACTTGATGAATGTCTTGACGGCGAACCATTCGCGGCAATAAACGATTGGACAAGTATTAGGAGGGACGCTTATAAAAAAGAAAGGGATCGGTTAAATGCCTTAGATGATGCCTGTAAAGAAATAAAAAAATCAATTGATCTTCTAGATAGCCAAAGTCCTGATTATGATAATCAAAAAAGCGCATTAGAGAAAAAACTTAAGGAATGTCTTAAAAATGCGGCGAACGAGCGGAAAAAAAGTGGTACTACGCTATATATTCCTGAAAAAACCGAGCCCGAAGGGCCAGGCGCGGCTAAGGCCGAGGCTTATCGCGGTGGGAGGAACATAAAGCCGACCATTGATTTTGGATTTATTAATCCCTGTCAATCTCTCTTAGAATCACAGAAGTTTTATTTCAATCTTTGCGCGAAAGAGGGCTATGACAGTGTTTGTCTGAATAAAGCCAGCGGCAAGTATCAGGGCTGTACCAAAGATTCCTATAACGATTGCACGGTGCATAATGTAAATAGTGATCAAAATGTTCTTTGTGACGCTAAGCTTAGTAGAGAAGAATCTCCAAAGGCTGCATCTGTCGGAGGAACCGCCGAAGAGCCGTCTGAAACGCCTCTTGCTGAACAATCATCGTTCCCGGAACGCTTTATAAAAGTTTTTGAGACAATTTTTAAGCCGTTTTCAGCTCCCACACCAAAACCCGCCGCCAAAATAAATGGAAAGCCGTCTCTTTTTAAGTATCTTGCGGTTAAGGAAAACACTGCCGAAGTGGTGACGCAATCATGCGAGGATATTTCACTGGCAGTAAAAGATAATTGGCCAGCGGTATGGGTTGATAGCTTTAAAGATTCCAAAACCGGTGAAATTGACGCAGTCGAAGTTCCGGCGGGGTATGTTTTGAAGCTTTGTGGCTACGGCGACGCGTCAAAAATCATTGCCGAGTTGGATGATTTAAGAAGCAAAACGGAAGAAGCTTTGGCGCAGGCTGAAGCCACTAATCCAAAACCCGTGTCTTTTCTCCAAAACCCCGTTAAATCAGTCATTGATTATCTCCGTTCCTTTTTCGGAGGTGGCCCAGCCAAAGACACAATAGCGCAGCAAGAAGAAGAGAAGAAGAAGCAGGATGAACAGGACAAAGAAAAATTGAAAAAGGACGAGACGGCAACAACGCCCAAGTCGTGTTGTGTTTGCACGGTGATTGATATTGCCGAAAACCCGAAGTCAAATTCGTCTGGCGCGGATATAAAGCAAGAGCCTAGTGGGGAGTGGCAAGAGGGGCATGTTGGAGATGCCGTCACGGAAGGCGGGGAGATTGCTGTGGGTTTTGATACGGAAGTAAAACTTTCATGTTGGGATAACGACCCCAAAACTTTACCGCAAATTATTACGCTAAAATCATTGACGCAGACCGATATTAATAAGTATTATTGTCTCGGTCAGCATTATGTGGATACGTGGATAGATATTAATGCGAAACTCTCCGTGAGCAGTATGCGCCGCGAAGCTAAAAAAGATGTGCCTCGTCGTGTAGATTTTAAAGTTAAAACTCCGGTTTTGACCTGCAGTGTTAGTGGGTAAAAAATTGGTGGCGCCCGCAAAATAAAAATTGTAAAGAAAGTTTTTCTGCGAGGTAGGCCGCCGCTTTGCGGCGGCTGGCGGCGGGGCGGAGTGATTGGATTTTTTCAAGAATTTTTGATAAAGTAAGTTCGAGCGCAGTCGTAAATATGCTCCAGAATAGCGACATTTTAACGGCTCACCGGAGATGGCAGGTGAGCCGTTAAAAGCCGAAGATGTTTTTAGGAGATAATATGTTTGTAAAAAGCGCCGGAGTAGCTCAGTGGCAGAGCAATGCTTTCGTAAAGCATGGGCCGCGAGTTCGATTCTCGCCTCCGGCTCAATTAGTATGCATTATAACATTCGTTGATTAAGCTATGGAAAACTCACCCCTAAAACCCCTATCGGGAAAATATGACAAACTAACCGCCCACTTAACCGTCTACGCAGGCGTTGGCGGAGACGACGCCAAAGACTGGGCTAATATGCTTTTCAAAATGTATGTGAAATACGCCGGGAAACGCGGCTGGAAAGTTATACAAACCGCGGATAGAAGCATAGAAATCATAGGCGAATACGCCTACGGCAATCTAAAAAAGGAGCAAGGCGTGCATCGTTTGGTTAGGATTTCGCCATTTCATTCCAAGCAAATCCGCCACACCTCTTTCGCGCTCGTTGAAGTGGTGCCTGATTTGCCGGAAGTTGAGCACAAAAATTTTGTTATACCTCCGACGGACTTAAAACTAGAAACCACGCGCTCAAGCGGCCCGGGCGGTCAAAATGTCAATAAACGTGAAACCGCCGTTAGAATCGTCCATCTCCCGACCGGCATAGCGGCCGAGTCTCAATCCGAAAGAAATCAAGAGATGAATCGCGATAAAGCCATGAAAATTTTAAAATCGCGGCTTATCAAGTTATTGGAAGAACGTCATGAAAAAGAATTGTCATCTTTGCGCACCCAAGTTAAGCCCGAATGGGGCAATCAAATAAGGAGTTACGTTTTGCACCCTTATCATTTAGTTAAAGACCACCGCACCAAAGTAGAGAGCTCTCAACCGGAAAAGATTCTGGAAGGGGATTTGGATAAATTTATTGAAGCGGAGTTGGAAATATAACCAGTCTTTCATTTATTCTTCGACCTGCCCGCCATTGGCCTCCGCCTGCAGGCGATGGCAGGCGGGGCGGAGTTTTTGAAGTCGAGAAGTTTGCATTTATTAAACATTTATGTTACACTCTTGTGACTGCCAAGGCACGGGGCTTTGGCTATCGTAGGACCTTTACAATGGAGGGTTTGAGTGAAAGTAGTTCTGGTTGCAATGGACAAGGCGCCGTCTAACGCGTTTAAGGAACTTGGCTCAGTGTTGGAGTCCAAAGGCGTCACTGTGAAGGCTTTCTTGGGCAATGGTGATAAGATGCCAGTCGATGATGTAGCTATTGTCGCGGAGATTGATGGAGCGGATTTTGTGCTTTCAGGCATTTCATCTTCACCGGCACTTGCCTCCGCGGAGCTTTCTGCCATAAAAGCCGCTAAAGCCACAGGCGTCTCTTATGGCTATTATTCCGACACTTGGAATTGTTGGAACAGGCCGTGGGTTAATGAAAACATGAAGTTTGCCAATCTCTTGCTCGTTACCAACAAGTCTGACGCCGTGAAGGCCGAGGGGGCTTTTCCTGGCCCCAAGGTTGTTTTGACTGGCAATCCGACTGATGAGGGTTTTGGGGAAACGCTTCCTAGAGATGAAGTTAGAAAACGTTTAAACGCTCCTTTTAATTCCAAAATGGTTGTAGTCCCTGGCACTAAAGACAAAAATATCAATTTGTGGACACTGTGGAGCGTTCTTTCGGCTATTCGGTCTCCGCTTATGGAAGGCCGTCGCGCTACCGTATATTTCTGCGCTCATCCGGGCGATAAAATCTTTCTTGATGAGTATGTTAAGTACATACGAGAAGAGTTTGATAATGGTTGCTGGCATTATGATCGTTGTGAAATTATTCCTAAGGATTTCATGTCAACCGGTGAGGTTATTTGTGGCGCTGACATTGTAGTGGGCGTGGCCGCGACCGAAGGCCGCCGAGCCGCCTATCTACGCATTCCGGTCGTGAATATATTGAATAAACCCGCGCTTGACCGCCTAGAAAGGCTCAACCAGTATCGTGGTTGGCCTCCGACCGAGCCCGAAGATGGCACGGAAGTAGCGGTTCATAATGCCGATGAGTTGGCGCTTGCCATGGCAACACTTCTCACTTCCGAAGGATTCGCTCCGCTAAAGAAACGCCAAGAAGAAGTCTGTCCCGCGCCTCCGGCTAAAGGCACGGCGGCGAACAATATGGCAGATGAGATTATGGTTAAGGTTTTTAACGATGGCAATAGAGAGGTCATTGATAATTCATATACCTTCCCGCCATCTCTTATGGCTAAGCTAGCCATTGTTCCTAACTCTCCACCTAGTTGCGGTTCGTGCAGCTGCGCGGCTAGCGACTTAGCCGAGCATAAGCGCGTAGATGTTTTTGAGATTCCGGTAGTTAATCCGGCCCAGCCCATCTAGGAAATTCTAATCCCCGCAATGGGGATTTTTTATTCCCAACCAATCTATCGTCTTGCGATGTCGATAGATTGGGGTATATCCTATAACCAAATTTGTGTTATACTTCAAATTAGTCAATCATTTCCGCATTATTCTTTATTCTTTATTCTTTATTCTTTATTCTAATTGTATGATTGCCTTTCACAACGTTTCTAAACTTTACACTAACCAAACCGCCGCCCTTGAGGATATTACATTTAAGATAGAGCCCCAAGAATTCGTTTCTCTAGTCGGTAAATCCGGCGCCGGTAAATCAACGATTATCAAGCTTTTAATAGGCGAGGATAAGCCCACTAAAGGCAGGATTATTTTAGGCGATAGGGAAGTAAATAAGCTTGAGTTAAAAGAAATGCCTCATTTGCGGCGTCAAATTGGTATTATTTTTCAAGATTTTAGACTGCTTCCTACCAAAAATGCCTATGAGAATATTGCCTTCGCTATGGAAGTCGCCGGTCGCCCTCAAGACGAGATAGAAGATTTGGTCCCCAAAATTTTAGACATGGTCGGTTTAGCCGAAAAAGGCGGCCGATTTCCCCACGAACTTTCTGGTGGAGAAAAACAGAGAGTGGCGATTGCCCGAGCTATGATCCACCGCCCGCCGGTGATCATTGCCGACGAGCCGACCGGGAACCTCGACCCGATAAACACGGCCGATATTTTAAAATTATTGTTGAAAATTAACGAACTGGGCACAACGGTTATTTTAGCGACTCATAGCAAAGACATTGTGAATAGCATTGGCAAACGCGTCATCAGTTTAGATAACGGCCGCATCGTTCGTGATGAAAAAGTCGGTAAATATATGCTTAGTTAGTAGTAAAAGTATGATCACCACCCTTTTCCGCGTAATTAAATACGGAGTTCAAAGTTTTTGGAGAAACGGCTGGCTTTCAGTCGCGACTATCGTCGTTTTGGTTTTAGCTCTGTTTGTTTTTCAAGGACTCCTTCTCTCCAGTGTTTTTGTAAATACCGCCGTCCTATCTTTGCAAGATAAAATTGACATTAGCGCTTATTTCAAAACTACATCGGGCGAAGATGAAATTTTAAAGATTGAAAGATCCTTAAAATCCTTAGCTGAAGTTAAAAATGTTGAATATGTCTCTCGCGAGAAAGCTTTAGAAATATTCAAGGATCGCCATCAAAATGATCCGACCATTGCGAAAGCCCTAGAAGAGCTAGGTGAAAATCCTCTCTCCGCTTCATTAAATATTAAAGCGCGGGATCCTAAAGAATACAACATCATCGCCGCTTATTTAGAAAACGAACAGTTTAAGTCCGTGATTGAAAAAGTTACTTATAGTCAAAACCAAACGGCCATCAATCGGCTGATAAGAATAGCTGATACAGCCAACAACGTCGGCATCGCTGTAATCGTGGTCTTGGCGCTTATAGCCGTCATTGTTACTTTTAATACCGTGAGATTGGCAATTTATTCAAACAGAGACGAGATCGGCATCATGCGTCTGGTGGGCGCTTCAAACGCCTATATCCGTGGGCCATATATAATAGAAGGCATTTTATATGGAGTAACTTCCGCGGTCTTTGTGTTTTCATTAATCGTGCCCGTAGTATATGCCGCCGGCCCTTACATTAATGTTTTCTTACCGGAACTGAATCTAATAGAATATTTTTACGGCAATCTCGTTCAATTATTCGGTTACACTCTTTTGTTAAGCGTCGCTTTGGGGACTATTTCCTCAAGTTTCGCGATAACGAGATACTTGAAAGTCTGACAACGCGTTTGCTTTTACTTGTATGCAAAAAATAAACCTCACCGGTTCATATTTTAAATGCGGTTATAAAATCGGCGAAATAAAGAAAAACATTATTCGCGGCTATTTGGAACGCGATAAGGCGCTTCTACATAAAGCTAAAGAGCATCATTGGAGCGATATTCTGAAATTTTTTGAAAATACTGCCGTCCTTCATGGTCGTTTCATAGAGGAATTAGCGGGTATTGCGCAGGGTGCCGGTGTTGATTTTATTGATGTATTTTTAGAAAATTGCCCGGAAATTTTGGCTAAGACCTCCGGTTGCACGACTGTTTTTGTTAATGGCCAAGGCGGCAGTTTCTTGCTTCACAACGAAGACGAGGACTCTTGGAGAGCAGACGATAACTATGTCCTGCTTTCATATAAACTCCAAAACGGATTGAAGTACCATGGAGTTGCCTCACCCCCTGAACTATGCGGTAATTCTTTTGGTTGGAATGGCCATCTCGTTTATAGCGTTGATTACTTGCCCTCGCAAAAATATTTAACCGGTGGCGTGCCCAGGTATTTTGAAGATCGCGGGCTCTTGGAACAAAAATCAATTAAAGGCGTCATAAAATACTTAGGGTCTTTTAAAAGCGCGTCAAGCTGGCATTATTTGATTGCGGAGTTTAATGGTCCGGCCGTTTCAATCGAGCGCTCGGGTGGATCGTTAAGTGTTAAAAAGCTAAAAGATTTGTATATTCACACTAACCATTATTTGCATGAGCCCTTCAGGCGTCGGGAAAATTATATTCCGGAAATAACCCTGCGCCGGTTAAAAATCGCCGGCCATGAATTCCATAAAGATATTTCTCAAAAATCAGCCCTCTCTATTATGAAAAATAAATTATTCCGGCCATTGGATGCGTCTGACACAGCCAAGACCTTCGCGGTCATTATGGCCGATCTTAAATCTAAAAAAATAAAAATAGATTCGGCTCCCTAATAAGCTTTTAAAAAATATGCGAAATGTTATTAGGGAGCAGGTCTAATATATTAAAAAACCGGCCACATAGCTGAAGCTAAGAGGCCGGTTTTGATCTATATAAACGCAAAGCGAAGAAAAAAGAAGTGAGCGCGCCGAGCCAAAGAAAGAAATCACCAATGCTCGCTATCATATTGGCTGTATCAGTCCCGATCACAAAAATATCTCCTAAATATTTTAATTTCGTATTCTTGGTCATGACAGTGTGTCTTTCGTCGATTAAGAGAATGTCAATATCTTTACATTGATTCTTGGCCAGCTCTATTTCTTTGTAAATTTGATCAGGTAGGATTTGCTTTAGATTCACGAACACACCTCCTTTTTCGTCGAATATTATTATGTCACTTTTTATTGCACCACAGACGTTTACGGGCATTCTTCCGTTGTTTAAAAATGAAACCGTAAAGTTCATAAGCGCGCCTGCTAAAAGTAACAATAATCCGAAACCAATTTCTCGTCTATATGTCATTGCAAAGATGATGCATGCCACTGCCAATGTAAGGATCGTCATAGCGAATCCATAGTCCGATCTTTTATCTAGCGAAATATCTAACAGTGCATGGCGCTCAAAAAAACTTATAAGCATTAATATAATCAAACCTTGAAAGAATCTTACATTATAAGATGCGATTTTGCTAAATATAGAACCATCCTTACGATTTTCAACCTCTTTAAGTAATAAAAACGCTGATAAACCAGCCGCAAGATAGGAAAGCATAAACAAAATCAGGCAGAAATTGACCCATGCATCACTCATTTTTTTGCCTTCTCAAAGAACAGATAACGCAAGTATGCTATATGTCGCTATATATAGCAAGTTTTTAAAAAAATTGACTTAGCTTCCGGTAGATTATATACTTTCAACGGATCTTTGATAAACGAAAGTGAGGAACCATATGCCCTGCGATATCGGCTATAGGAATTCCGTGAATTTAACAGTAAGAAAGGGTGAAAAAGAATTAAAGGCCGAAGCCGAAGCCCCGAGGGTTGACGAAGAATTGCTGGAGCTTATCGGTGAAAAAGAGCCGGCTTTGGTGAATTGGATAAATGATATGGACATCTACTCATTGCTCGAGTCGGCGTTTAGAAAAACCCTGGATGCTTTGCCTGATAGCGACTCTCTGTCTTATGAAATTTTGAAAAATGGCAAACTGAAATCTAAAGGCAAATATGCCAGCGAAGCCGAAAAACAAGAATTGGAAAGAATAAATAACGAAGTTTTCGTCCGCTTCGAAATGGAGGTTTTTAAAATTATCCTCGAGTTGTTGGGCTATGTGGTCATGATTTATAATGGCAGTGAAGGCATCACAATAGAAGGAGAAAAAATATCACTCTCAAGAGTCAACAAATACGTCCGCATTATGCGTGAAGCCAACGGTTTGAATTTACGATTTGAGCATTTTGAATCAGCTGAGGCGGTAAGAGACGAAAAAAATAAATTTTTCGCCATAGCGCAAAAATTAGGGTTAAAAATTGATGGGCCCGATTCGGAAATAATAGGACAACCCATCCCTGAGGGCGCCATACACGAGCATTTCTTGAAAGAAAAAGAGTAGGAGGGGGCTGTGAGCGAGGGTAGCGGGCGAGATAATGGCTGGCCGCCTTGGTTTGAAAATGGCGTTGCAGTACCTTTTAAGGCGGGTATAACGCACGAGTTTATAGTCCACGGCGATATAAACGGCTTGGTCAAAAATATAGAATTTGCTGAAGATGACGAAAACGATAGTCCGTATATAGGAGTAACGGAATTTTTTGAAAAAGTTTTTGACGGTTCGGAAATTGTTATGTTCTATAACATCGCCTCCGGGTTAAAATTTTTGAATCCCAATATGGAAAGGGAATTTATTAAGACTCTTATTCAAGAAGATGGCGGCTCTAAATCCGACCCTGTTGCTTTGGAGAAAATGAAACAAATGATGAAAATGGGACTACCCACCGATCCGGCTAACTGTCTGCCGCTGGTTGAAAAAATTCTGGAGATCAAAGAAGAAGTTGTGCTGATTGTGCAATCGGGGCACACACTCTCTCCAGCCGGATTAACGGGTATGATGCCGGACGGCATGGACAGAGTTAACACTGAACGATTAAAGAACTGGGCGCAAAGCTCAAAGATTAAAGCCAACAACAACATCATAATCCTTCTAACCGATAGAGCCGCTAAGATTTCCGGGGAGTTGCGTTTTGGCGGCGGCCGCGTTCATGAAGTGTTGATTGAGCGTCCGGGTTACGATGAGCGAAAGGAGTTTATCGAAACCGTCACCGGAAACGATGAAGAGTATAAATATCTCGAAAAACGGCTTGATAGACTTCAAAAAACTCTAAAGAGACTTGGGAAAAACTCGAAGAGAAGGGCGAATATTGAATCGGATATCAAATTATACGAGGAGCGCATCGGGAAGATTGACAGGGCTTTCGGGTTATCTAAAGATTTAGACGTTAAAGTTATCGCGGCCTCGACTCAAGGCATGAACCTCTGGCAGATTTATGAAATTTTTCTCAAGGCCAAAAATCTGGGAGAGACCATTGATTTGAATTTTGTGAAATCTAAAAAGGTTGAAATTTTAAACGCCGAGTATGGTGATATTATGGAGGTCGTTGAACCCGAAAAGGGATTGGACGATATTGGCGGTTTGGAGCATGTGAAATCCTATTTAACCGGAGTGCTCCGCGCTATCAAAAACAACCAAACGCGGCTAGTGCCCATGGGCGCAACCTTAATGGGTCCTCCCGGTACCGGCAAGACCGCGATAGTTGAGGCTTTGGCTAAAGAAGCATCTTTCACTTTTGTGAAGATAAAGAGTTTGCGGTCAATGTGGGTCGGTGAGTCTGAACTTCGCATGGAAAAGTTGGTTGAGGGGTTGAGATCTCTTGCCCCTGTTGTGGTTTTAAACGATGAAGCGGATTTGGTTGAAGCCGGGCGGGATGCGTATAAAGGCGACTCCGGTGTTTCCGAGCGTTTGATGCGTATGTGGATGATGCTTCTATCTGACCCAAAAATCAGGGGTAAGATATTGGTGATGTCTTGCACCAACAGGCCTGATAGAATTGATCCGGCTCTAAAGCGGAGCGGCCGAAGCGATGATAGAATTTTAATCCCAATGCCGTTTGAAGGTGAAAGAGTGGAAATCTTTAAGGTGATGTTTAAGCGGCATAATATCGTAACCGAAATTGTCGACTTTGGGCCATTCGCCCACGAGACTCTGGGCTTAAGCGGAGCCGATATTGAAAAGATTGTGCTAAACGCGGGGCGGTTTGCCGCCGAAAATAAAGAAGAAGCGGTTGGCTCTGGGTGCCTCACGGACGCCATTCTAGATTTCATTCCCAGCGCCAGTCAAGCCGATATTGACAAAATGACCCTTTTAGGTATACTTGAATCGTCCTCGCGGAGGATGTTGCCGAAAAATATCAAGGACATTGTCATGCAAATTATTGAAAGAAAGCTCGTTCCGGCTGATGAATTGCTCGCTATAATTCAACTGATTAAAGATCGTCATATTGTTGACTTTAGCTAGAAAAACGTAGGCCACCAAAACGAGGAGAACGCCATGGGCGGAGGCGGAAGCTATTACGATCGGGATGTTACTAGAAGCTCAAACGCCGGCTCTCAAGGATATAGCCAAGATGCGCAAGAGGCTCTTTCTAATAATAATTTAGACCAAAGGCTCTTGCCGCGGCTTCGGGTTATTGCGACAGAATCTAAAAATCCAGTGGTTCTAATACTCGATGTCACCGGTTCTATGGGCAGACTTCCCAAGACTTTTTGGGATAAGGCGCCGATGGTCGCCGGACAAATTGTTGAGAATGGATATTTGAGGGATCCGGAGGTTTCCCTTGCTTTTGTCGGTGATACGCAGAGCGATCTGGCTCCGCTTCAGATATGTGATTTTTCGAAAGTTAAAGATCTTGATTCCTGGCTGACGCGTGGCTGGCTAGAAGGCAATGGCGGTGGCCAAAGCGTTGAGTCTTATGAGATAATGGCTTATTACTACGCTTATATCGCTGAAATTCCTAAAGATTCTAATCCGATTTTGATTATCACCGGAGATGAAGGATTCAGAGACAAACTAAGCGGCAGTGAGCTTGGCAAGCATTTAGGCGGTCGTCATAAGAATATCGACGCCTCCGAGGTTTTCGCGGATCTAAAGAAAAAGTTTAAAAATAACGTCTTTTTGATTCACCGCACCTATACCGGAGGAGATGACGCGAGGATTGTTGGGGAATGGGAAGAGGTTCTTGGCGAAGAGAATGTGATCCGATTGCCGGAAGATCTGGCAGTAGCGGATGTTATGCTGGGTATTTTTGCTTTGGCAACGGACACTCGCACACTCGATGAATACGCCGGAGATATGGAGAGTCGCGGGCAGACTAAGGATCGCGTAACGCGAGTTCGTAAAGCTCTTGAAAAGTTTGCCGCCATGAGAGGTAAAAACGTTAAAGTTAAGAAAGGCGCTCCCCCTCCGATTGTTTTGCCGGATAAAGATTAAGCATTACGATTATTAATATATAGCCAGATTGGCTATATTTTTTTATTTATGTTACAAATTGATTTATGAGAAGTTTAGAGGAGTGGGAGCGGCATGAAAGAGACGATAGAATGTATGGTTTATCAAGACTCCGTGAAGGAACAGCTTTTGCTCTACGAGATCGTTTTGACAAAAGATGGCAAGACCGTGGCGCAGTTTAATTTCGAAGGCGATGAATATGAAATGCCTAAGTCGGATGCCGCGGAATTGGTGGTGTTTTTTAAAGAGACCAACCTTGATGAAATTTTTAAAAAGATCAAAATTTCCACAACTCTGTCTTTTGAAGATAAAGCGACCTTAAAGCTCATTAAAAATAATTGGGTTAAAAGAATGCAAAGCAACGTAGTCGGCATCGCTCTTTACAGATATAATAGAAACGCGGACATTGAAGACGATTTTGACCTGATGGAAGAGATAGAAAAAATAAAAATCCAGGAGCTCGTTGATCTCCAGTTAGACAGACTTAAAGAAGTTATAGCTCAAAAAGATTTTATGAGAGCCAATGATGTTACAGAGCTCAATGAAGACATCAATTATTTGCCTATCAACAAGGTTTTCTAACCCCGCATTTCGCGGGGATTTTTTCTCCCTTTCGTAAAGGGAGTACCCCAAGAGGGGGGAGGGATTTTTATTCTTCGACCTGCCCGCCATTGGCCTGAGCCTGCAGGCGACCCGCCCGCCATCGCAAGCCGTCAGGCGTTGCGGGCGGGTGGCAGGCGGGGCGTAGTCCTCGAGTCGAGAAGTTGCCAAGTGGTATTCGTATGTTCGTATTGATTCGCCCGCCCGCCATGCAAGGCCAGGCGTTGCGGGCGGGTAATTCGCTTGGTTACCTACAAATCCATCTTCATTCTCATTTTATAGTCTTTAAAACCTAACTTTTTCCACAAAGCGACGGCAATCGGATTTTTAACATGAACATTTAGCTCCACACGCGACATCCCTCTTTTTAAAAACCATTCTTTAGCTTTCTCAAAAAGAGAAATAGCGGCTCCACCTCTTCGGTTTACCTGGTCGACAAAAACATCATCTATCATTCCGTAGAGTGGTTCGTTTAAATAATCCGGCGATTCATTAACGCTGGCACGCAAATATCCAAAAATTTGGCCGCCCTCCTCGGCTATAAAAACTTTTATATTTTGATCCTTAAGCCAGGCTTTTATGTAAACCCGAAGATCGCCAAACCCTTCGGCGCTTTTATAACCATCATCAATTGAGCGATGATAATCCATCATGCCCAAAACCAAGTCTTGGAGAGCCTTCATGTCTTCAATTTTAGCTTCTCGCGCCAACATAAGCTTCATACTAATATAAATCCATAAATTTTACAAAACCGATAAAAATAGATATAATTAAAACCTATGGCCAACGTTCCGCGACATGGCAACGTAGTATTGAGGTTTAATAAGGTCTCCTTTGCCTATAGTTTAAAAAAGTCCGTTTTAGACGAGGCGGATTTTAGTATGCGCGAAGGAGCAAAAGTTGCCCTAATGGGTCAAAATGGAGCCGGCAAAACTACGATTTTTAAGCTTATAACCGGTGAGCTAGCGCCCGAGGAGGGGACTATAAGCATTCAAAAAGGAGCGAGCATTGCTACCGCCAAACAGGTTATGTCAAAAGCCGATTTGGATAAAAACATTCGGCAGTTTTTTGAAGGAGCTTTCAAACAGAAAGTTTATGACATTGATCCGCGCGTTAAAAAAATACTTGAGGTTGTCCACCTTCACGCGCCACTAGAAAAAAAGATAAGCGAGTTTTCGGGAGGTCAGCAAGCGAGATTGCTTTTGGCCTTTGCGCTCATTCAAAACCCCGATATTTTGCTTTTAGACGAGCCTACCAACAATCTTGACCATCAAGGCATTGATCACCTGACTCAATTTTTAATTGATTACAAAAAAACTTGCATTGTCATCTCTCACGACGCCGATTTTTTAAACGCTTTCACTCACGGCGTGCTTTATTTGGATAGTTATATGCACAAAGTTGAGCAATATGTTGGGAATTATAAAGACGTCATTTCCGAAATCTCGGCGCGTATTGAGCGTGAACGCATGAAAAATGTACGACTCGAAAGAGAAATTACCGAGCGCAAAGAGCAGATGAACTTTTTCGCCCAAAAAGGAGGTCACATGCGCGATGTCGCCCGTAAAATGCGTGATAAGATTGAGGAGCTCGAATCGGAATTAGTTGATATGCGGCAAGAAGACAAGACCATTAAAAGTTTTACGATCGGGACTCAAGATTTCTCCGAGCCGGTGCTATCGCTTTCCTCGGTTTCGGTTATAGAAAATCATAAACCGGTCAATAAAAAAATAAATATTGTTTTAAAAAAGAAACAAAAATTATTAATTTCCGGCCCCAACGGTATAGGGAAAAGCACGCTTTTGAATGCATTATCATCAGGCAAAGCTAAAGGCGCCACATTCCCCGAGGGCTTAAAAATCGGCTACTACAAACAAGATTTTGGCGGTTTAGATTTTGAAAAAACTGTTTATAAAACTTTGGCTGACGTTATGACGGATGGTACCGACGCCCTGCTTCGTTCCGTTGCCGCCCATTTTTTGTTAACCGAGGAATTATTAAACAGTAAAGTTGAGTCATTATCAGAAGGCCAAAAAGGATTGCTCTACTTTGCGAGTTTCATGCTTCTCCGTCCCGGGCTTTTAATATTGGACGAGCCTACCAATCACATTAATTTCCGCCACTTGCCGGTTATAGCCGAGGCCTTAAATAAATTTGAGGGCACATTAGTATTGGTGAGTCACATGAAAGAATTTGTAAGCCAAATAAAAATCACTGATACATTGGATTTAAATAAGCTTTAGTTAAATCAAAAAATCCCGCGCTGCGGGATTTTTTGATGAGGCCCTAAACATCTATCAGCGGACCTTGCGGAACTCTGAACGGCTTTTCTTACGATACGCCTTCAATTTCTAGAACCTCAATTTAATTTTAAAAATTAGATAATCGGTGTCAATACCCCGCCTGTGGATAACCTTTGTTGCGCATAAAACACAATCGTTTTGTGAGCGACGAAGACGATGCTCACAAAACGATTGTGTTTTATGCTTTGAGTGCGGATGAATAAATGTGTACAGCCGAATATGATGCATGCAAAAGTTACTCCGCGAAATCACTAATCATAAACCGCGCCATCGCGGGCAAATCGTTTTCGAAAATTTGCTTATCGATTTTTACATCAAATCGTTTATCGCCGTCATCATCGTAAAGCACGGCAAAAAGCTTTTCACCATGAAGCACCGGCCTATCGAGGCGTATAATAATATTTTCTCCTCCGGGAGGTAGAAGGTATTCGCTCTGCCCTATAACCGCCCCCGGCGCCCTCTCCGGCCCCATCTGATGAATAACCGCGAAACCCGCTTTTTTCAATATCACCAACGAAACTTTCAAAAATTCAGTCGGCTTCTGATTTAAAGCGGCGATAGAGTTTTCGCCATTAAATACCGATTCTGTCGTTTCGTCATAAGAGAAATCTTGGATAGTCGGCGCCGGTTCTTTGGATCTGAAATAATAAAAAGACCAAACAATAACCAAAACAATTGCCGTCGAAATAATAAGTTTTTTCATAACGATTAAGACTTTTTCTCCAGATTTAAACAAACCGAATTAATACAATATCTTTTTTTGCCTGCCGGCCCATCATCGAAAACATGTCCCAAATGAGCGCCGCATTTAGCGCACAAAACTTCGGTCCTAACCATCCCATGACTTTTATCTTCGTTTAGTTCAATATTTTTTAAATTAGCCGGATCAGTAAAGCTTGGCCATCCGGTGCCGGAATCGAATTTAGTGTCCGATGAAAACAATTCATTGCCGCAAGCTACGCATTTATACATGCCCTCGGAATGCTCATCCCAATATTTGCCGGTAAAAGGCGCCTCTGTCCCGCCTCCCCTCATGACTTTATACTGTTCGGGGGTTAAATCTTTTCCCCAAGCATTCGATTTGTCGGTTGCATTATTATCCATCCTTTGAGTATAAGTCATTAAAAAACTTCAAGCAATTGCCTGTCGGAAGCTTGTTTTTGCCTATGTGTCATGTATAATATAAAAACATTCAATGGAGGGTATGGCATGGGCGCGGAGTTTACGTTGGTAGTCATTAAGTCTTGGGATATTGAAAATCTAAAAGCGTTCTATGAAGATTTAGGCATTGAATTTCAGGAAGAGCGCCACGGTGATGGCTCTAAACATTATAGCGCTAATTTAGGCGGCATCACCTTTGAAATTTATCCCAAGAAAAAAAGTGAACTTGAAAAAGAATCAAAACCCAGTAGGGGAACCGGGTTGGGGTTTAAGGTTAAAAATTTGGAAGAAGTTTTAAATCGACGTTTAGTGATGCACGTTATAAAAATTGTTTCGCCCATTGAAGAAACTCCATGGGGAAGGCGCGCTGTGGTAAAAGACCCCGACGGCCGCCGAGTTGAATTGTATGACTCATAACCCCGCAAACGGGGTATTTTTATAGTTATTGTCACCTCACTTAATGGCAAACCCTTCTCCCCGTTTTTTGAAAGTATTTTTGATGATATTCCTCGGCTCTATAAAACGGCCCGGCCGGCACAATTTCAGTAACAATCGGATCTTCATATTGTTCCGAATTGCCTAATTTTTCTTTAGATTTTTCCGCCGCGTTTTTTTGCTCCGGTGTGTGATAAAAAATCACCGAGCGATATTGTGTGCCTATATCCGGCCCTTGGCGATTTAGGGTGGTGGGATCATGAATGTCCCAAAAAGTTTTTAATAATTCTTCATAAGAAACAACATTGGGCTCATATTGAAGATGGATCACTTCAGCGTGGCCTGTTTGCCCCGTTGTAGTTTGCTCGTAGGTTGGGTTGGGTGTTGCCCCGCCCATAAAACCGACAGCCGTTTCCTCTACGCCTTTAATTTTCATAAACGTGTCTTCTACTCCCCAGAAACATCCGGCTCCAAACGTAGCAGTTTGTAAGTTTCGGTTAGTCATATATCTATGATAGCAAATCTCCGGCGAAACCAAATATATCTTTATATCTCTTTTCCCCGAATAAAATCGGATAAAAATCTTTTTCGGCGGTTATAAAATATTTTTTCCCGATTGTGGCAAACGGCCATCCTTTTTTAATTAATTTATAATTTTTCACAGAATTAAGAAGCTTCGCGCCTTTTGGCTTTGAGACCGCTTCATAAACATTAAAATAATTTATTTTGCTTCGATTTTTTACGATTTGATGTTCAATCATGCCCAAATAAGACAGCAAATTTTTGATTCCGCCTACGGTATTAGCTAAGGCCCTGGCGTCGTTATCTTTGCCATACTCAAAGCCAATCCCAATTTTAGCATTTGAAATTAAGGCATTATTTTTCGTGGCATTCATAACCAAAACATATCGAGGACCGATGCGTTTAATGTAGTTTCGGGTTTTGTCTTTTAATTGAGTAACAATAATAGTGTCTCTCAAATCAGTAGTCGTTGAATGAATGTCTAAAACAACATCAACAGATTTTATCAAGGGCAAAAGTTCATGAGCCCTTCTTTGCTCATAATTCCCATTCGGGTTTCCAGGGAAACATCTGTTTAAGTCTTCATCGCAGAACCGCTTATTTAATTTCAGCGCTCGTTGATTGGCAACGTTAATTATCAACCCTCCTTTAGAAATCGGTATTTTCTTTATCGCTTTTACGACTTTATTCCCCAGTTTTTCATTACCATGAGTGGCAATATTTAATAAAACTTTCATACAATGTGGCTGGGGGACTAGGAATCGAACCTAGATTCCATGGTTCAGAGCCATGTTGCCTACCATTAGCAGATCCCCCAATCTTAATATTTTCTAAAATTTATCAAGTTTATTGCTTGCAGAACCTCTTCTTTTCTTGATAATTGGATTGAACAATGTCCCTTACTTGCGTGAGGGTGAAATCCGAGTTTCTCGAGAAGAATAAAAACATTGTTAAGCACCGATTGATTTCTATTGCTAAAGAATAGCTTATATGTGGATGTTGGCAAATGAATACAGTGAGATCCCTCTGCCTCATACAAACCCCGAAGATATCTTATTATATACCTCTTGTCCTTTAAAATCCAGTCAGGTACGGTAATGATTAGTTTTCTCCGCGGACTATAAGGGAGCTCAAGCCTCGAGGCTATTTCTTTTTGATATATGCGTATTCTAACGCAATTTTCGCCATGCTTTGTTAGCGCTGGTTTTTTATTAAAAATATGAGCAATTAGGGTCGCATATCGTTTAATAAAACCTGGGTTGTTTGCATTAGAAAAGATCGATAGTTCTTCGGTCCTTGGAAATTTTCGTATATGACCATCACCTAAAATAACGCCTGACAGCTCGGCAAGGTCGCCATTTTTCTTAAAACGCGGATATGACGAGGGGATGAGGCCGGATGCCTTCATCTGCTTTCTCCAGTTAGCAAAATTATCAATTCGTTTGCGCCTCATCGTTTCGGAAATTTTTCTAACCGAAGAATTGCTATTTTTTGTTAGACCCTTATTCCAGTTACTGGACATCAAATAATTCTATCATATTTCAAAGAACTTTCCTACCATTAGACGATCCCGGAGTATTAAGTTATAATTATTCTAGCAAATGTGAGGGTTGGAGGCAATCAATGCTCAAAAAATATGAATTGTGGCGGCAAGACGACAATGGCCATAAATTTCTGGTTGGGACGTTTGGCGAATATGCCGAAGCGCTTGTAGAACAGATATATTTTGAAGCTTTAGGCCACAAGCAATTTTATTGGATAGAAGAGGTCAAGTAAGCGGCTAAAGCCGCCTTTATCATTTGCCACTTATTCTTTTAGCGCATATACTATAAAATAATAACTATATTTAATTCACTGGGGCGATTCCCTAGCGGCTATCTTATGAAAGGAAACACAAAAATATTATTAGCGTTAGGAATTTTGGCTTTAATCATGGGCGCGTTATTTATGATTCCCAAAATTAAAAAGGGGAGTGTATCCACCACTGTTCCATGCTTATTGCCCAATCTTCCATTAGTGGTGCATATCCATCCCGAATTATATATTGAAATTGATGGAGTCTCTCAAACCGTTCCGACAAATATCGGCCTAAATGATATTTGCGAAAGAGCGGTTCATACTCACGACGCAACCGGCCAGATTCACGTGGAAGCTCAAGTGCAAAGGGAGTATGTTTTGAAAGATTTTTATGATGTCTGGGGTGAAAAAATCCAGAAAGAGGGGTATGATTTAGTTATGACGGTTGATGATGAGGCGTCTATCGCATACGAAAATTTGTTATTAAAAGATAAGCAAAAAATAAAATTGATTTATACCAAAAAGACAGCTAATTAATGAAGCGCCTCGACTAAAATCGGCGAATACTACTTATGTACGAACCCGAAAATTTAAAAATAGATAAAGATTTAGAGGGTATGAGTTTAAAATCCATCCAAGAACACTTCAAACTCTACCAAGGCTATGTTAAAAAGACTAATGAAATCCAAGACGGTCTAAAAACCGCCGACAAGTCATTGGCTAACGGGGTTTATAGTGTCTATGGAGAATTGCGCCGGCAAGAGTCTTTTGCCGTTAATGGCATGAAGCTTCACGAGGTCTATTTTAATATTATAAACGGCGATGGCGTGTCCAAAGGCATCTTGAAAGAATTGATTGAAAAAGATTTTGGCTCGATTGATGCCTGGAAAGACGAGATGGTTGCAACAGGTATGTCGGCTCGCGGGTGGGCAATACTGGCTCATGATTGGAAAGATAAGAAACTTCATATTTACGGCTCCGACGCGCAAAATGTGGGAGCGGTTTGGTCAGCGACACCCCTTGTGGCGCTGGATGTTTATGAGCATGCCTACTTTATGGATCATGGCACCGCTAGGAAAGTTTATATTGAATCCTTTTTCAAAAATTTAAACTGGGATTATCTGAATAATATGGTAACGAAGCTTGGATTAGATAAAAAAAGCAAGCAGTAATTTTAATCGTCATTGCGAGTGCGGCCGAAGTCCCGACTTTGCCGAGGATCCTCGATGTAATCGGGACAATCTCACAATAATTTATTAAAAATATTTTTAAACATAATAAAGTAAGATTGCTTCGCAAAGCCTCGCAATGACAATTACTTACTATGCCAGCCAAGAAAAAAGAAACTAAAAAAGAAGATGCGGTTAAAGACGGAGCAGAAGCCAAAGGCGCCGTCAAAAAAGATTTTGCTCTAAAAGGTTCTCCTACCAAGGATGCATTAGAGAAAGAAGTCTCTAATGGTCCGGGCGATATTTCAATAATTAAATTAGTTGACCTCTTGGTTCAATACGCTTTTGAGATGCGTTCTTCTGATATTCATTTCGACCCGGAATCGGATAGAATCAGAGTCCGTTTTAGAATTGACGGCATATTGCACGACATTTTTGTTTTTCCTAAAGATTTACAATCCGAAATCATAACCCGCTTAAAAGTTTTATCCGGTCTTCGCACTGACGAACATCAAGCCGCTCAAGACGGCCGTTTTAAGGCGCCCGTAAAAGAGTTTGGCTATGTTGACGTTCGTTTATCTATCGCGCCCACTTATTATGGTGAAAACGCTGTGATGCGCTTGCTCTCCGGTAAAGCCCAAGATTTTACTCTGGAAGCGCTTGGTTTTGAAGGCAAAGACTTGGAACACATTCAAAAATCCATTAAAAAGCCCTATGGCATGATTTTAGCGACCGGCCCGACAGGATCAGGAAAAACCACCACTCTTTATACAATTTTAAGAATGCTAAACACGCCCGAAGTGTCCATCATCACCATTGAAGACCCGATTGAATATTCTATAGAGGGCGTTGATCAAATTCAGGTAAACACAAGGACAGGCATTACCTTCGCAAGCGGCCTTCGTTCTATTTTAAGGCAAGATCCAAACATTGTTATGGTTGGTGAAGTTCGAGATGAAGAAACCGCGGGCATCGCGGTAAATGCCGCCTTAACCGGCCACTTGCTCTTATCAACGCTCCATACAAACGATGCCGCGACCGCCATCCCTCGTTTGCTTGATATGAAAGTGGAGCCGTTTTTGATTGCTTCGACCGTGAATGTGGTTATTGGTCAAAGGCTATTGCGTAGAATATGCGACGAGTGTAAAGTAGAGTTCCCCATAACCGACGCCGATATTGAGGGCCTAAAAACAGCCATAAACGCCGATCTTCTTTCTAAAGCCAGGTCTTCGAAGTTTTATAAAGGCAAAGGATGCCCCACATGCGACGACTCTGGCTACAAGAGCCGTATAGGCATTCATGAAGTGCTTTTTGTTGATGACGAAATCCGTGAGGCGGTCATGCGTCGCGCCAACGCCACCGAAATCCAAAAAATTGCTTTAAAAAACGGCATGCGTACCATGCTTGAAGACGCTTTCCAAAAAGCAGCCGAAGGCCTTACCACCATCGAAGAAATTTTGAGAGTTATTAAGGAGTAAATTATTGCATAATAAAATGGCTAATAAAAAAATATCAGCCAACGCTTTTCAAGAGCTATTCTCAAATAGTTGGCGTTTAATTTCTCTTATTTTTAAAGATAAGCCATGGCAAATTATTTTTCGCCTGTTTATATTTATTATCGTTTCTACCTCCCCATTTTTAGTATCCGGCTCGACAGCAATCTTATTAAATGAATTGCTGAAAGTTACTCAATCTGGACAATTAGCCGATATTTTTTTCTTAGCGCTCGGAGCATTTATATTGGCGGGATTTATTCCTGTAATTTCCTATAATTTAGATAGCTATATAGGCCGCGTACTCTGGTTATATATAGAAGAAAAATTCACCATGATAGTTATCAAAAAGAGTGGTGAATTAGATATCCAAAGCCACGAGGATCCAAAAGTGAGGGACATATATAATAAAATAACGGAAAATCAATGGAGGATAACGAACTTTTTTGATAGAAACTTTTACATTTTACAAAACATTGTAGAAGCAGTGATTGCCTCGGTTGTCATCCTTTACCTTCAATGGTGGGTTTTAGTTATAGTTGTGCTTTTAACGGCGCCGGAGTTATTTGTAGAAATAAGATATGGGCGAGAAATTTGGGGGATACATTCAAGTCGGGCGGAAATAAAACGTAAATATTGGGATATAAAATATCTTTTTGAGAGAGTGCCTTCGATAGTGGAGCTAAAACTCTACCAAAATACAGTTTATTTCTATGAGACCATAAAGGATCTCTTTAAAAGTTTCAGGCAGGAAGAACTGAAAGAGGATCGTAAAAAGCTGTTCCTCCAACTTCTTTCTAAAACCGTATCTCAAATAGGTATAAGCGTGGCTATTCTGTGGTTCGTATATGAAGTTATAAACGGAAATATTCTAATCGGAACGTTGACGTTTGCTCTTGCATCTATCGGTAACTTAAGGGGCGCCGCTACATCGGCGTTTACCAATATGGGCAAACAATACCAAGACTCGTTATTTATGGGTGATTTTATTGCCTTTCTTGATTTGAAACTAAAAATTAAAAAAATGTCCGAAGAAATAACAATTGATGCGGAAATTACTCCGGAAATTATTTTTGAAAATGTAAGTTTTAATTATCCGGACTCGACTCGCAAAATATTTGAAAATTTATCGTTAAAAATTTCTCCGGGTGATAAGCTGGCATTAATTGGCGTCAATGGCGCCGGTAAAACCACTTTCGTTAAATTAATTTGCCGTTTTTATGATCCAGTCGAAGGAAGAATTCTAATAAATGGCCATGATTTGAGAGAGGTTAATCTAGAGAGTTGGTATAAGATTTTAGGTGTCCTACTCCAGGACTATTCAAATTACCATCTTACAGTCCAAGAAGCTATCGCGGTTGGGCGTACTGCTGGAAAAACCGACGTCGAAAAGGTTCAGGGCGCGGCTAAGGCCGCTGAAGCCGATCTCTTCATTGAAGAATGGAATAAAAAATATGAACAACCTTTGGGTAAGATTTTTTCTGAAGGTGTTGAGCCGTCGATAGGGCAATGGCAGAAGTTGGCACTGGCAAGAGTTTTTTACAGGGATCCGAAAGTTCTGATATTAGATGAACCGACGGCTTCAATTGATGCTGAAGCCGAAGCAAAAATTTTTGAAAAATTGAAAAATGTAAAGGATAATAGGACATTAATATTGATTTCGCATCGTTTCTCAACCGTTAGAAACGCCAACAAAATCATAGTAATAGGGGAGGGGGGCGTAAAGGAATCGGGGACGCATGAAGAGCTTATGGGACTAAACGGATCGTATGCTAAGCTATTTAATCTGCAAGCCAAGGGATATGTGGAGTAAATCGAGCTCTGCTGTAGCGGAAAACAATTCAAAAGGTGCCATGAAAGATAATACTCTAAAATCAAGAGAAATGAATAACGAAATCACATTTTCCCCAACAACGAACATGCTTCTTATAAAAGATCAGAAGGTTCTTTTAGTTAAACGAAGCGAGCATTTGAAGGACTTTCCCGGCTGGTTTATTTTACCAGGAGGAAAACAAGAAAAAAATGAAACGCCGAAAAAAACCGCCATACGTGAAACATTAGAAGAAACGGGGATTAGGGTGAACGACGCGATCTTAAAAGTGGTTGCCACGCATTACCACGAATATAAATCAAAAGTATATCTTGTGTATATATTTATTTCACAAGATTTCGAAGGGTCACTTATTGAATCAAAAGAGGGTATCCCGCAATGGCATGATGTGCAGGAAGCCTTGGATAACCCAAAACTTTATCCGGATTTGAAGCGGCACATCAAACTGATCTTAGATTCAAAATCAAGCGAAGTTGTTTTCACATATCATCGTTTCGACGCTGATTTAAAAATATTGGAGTCTAGGTAATAGGTCTATGCGGTATAGAATTAGAAAGAATTTAATTTAAAAATAAACTAGACTCCTAATAATATTTATGTTCAAAATTAAATGCCACGAACTTACAAATAAAAATTGCGATTTTGAGGTAGGGGGTGAAACCCGAGAAGAAGTTAAAGCAAAATTCTACGCCCACGGAGAAGTCTCACCGCTCCACAAGGAAGAATACAGCTCCGCAACCGATGAAGAAATAGAATCTTTTTCTAAAAAAATTGACGATTATCTCGCTGGGGAGTCAAAGATATAAAAAAACACCATAGCCATGCCGGCTTGGTGGATACTCAAACGTTATGTTCTAGGCATTAGAAATATGAATATGATTCGTCTGCGGGCGAATACGGAATTCTTTTCCACAATCGCAGACCAACACCTCATCATGTTCGTACGCGCCGGTTTTTACCACGTGTTTAAAACTTGCTTCACCGGAACGCTTGTCTTTTAGTCCATTCCTACCGCAACTACACGTAATATCTACTAGTAACACATTATCGCAATCCAGCTGAATTCTTACTGACTTCATGGCCTACTCCTTCCTCTACTTGTCGCGAAAAACAACGAAATATCCGATATCACGGCCATGGCTACCATTGCCATCGCCAGTCGCGTCAATCAGCTCCAGCTCCGGATGGGTTTTGATGAATCTGGACAGCGCGTTCCCGTAATTCACTCCGCGATACGGGAAATAGTAAACGCCATTCCCATAGCACACCACATCAGTCGGTTCTTTGTAGGTGACGTTACTTGGATTAGCGGCAGGATTGTCACAGCCAGTCAAGAAGAGCGTCATAGACACGATAGTCAAAATCAAAAAGAACTTGTTCTTTGCCACCTTCCACCTCTTTTCCGGTTCCACCGGAATTATAGCATATAAAATAGTAGCTGTCAAGTTTTTTGAAGTAACCTCTCACACCCAGAAGTAGACATTGAAAGAACCGGGGCATAGATAGGGATTTTTAGAGACTAAGACTTGGGCAAGCGCCCCGGAGCGGGCTCTAAAAAGCCCTATCTATGCCCCGGTTTGCCGTTGTGAGCTGGGGTTACTTTGTGAATCAACTCCGAATTTATTTAGTAATTAGAAATTGGTAATTAGTCATTTACAGACTTCGGTGGACGAATAATTATTCAATGTCGCTAGTTAAGGCTGTGCCGCAAATGTGGTATAATTTAGTTGATGCCTCCCAAAAAAGTTGAAAAAGAAAAGAAATCTTTTATAGAAAGAATTAATAACGCTTTTCTAAGCGTAAAACTCCAAGAGCAAATTCTTTTCGCTCGCCACTTGGCTATTATGGCTAAGTCGGGTTTGTCATTGATTGACAGTCTTCAAATTTTAAAAAAACAAACCAAGTCTAAATCAATGCAGACGATTCTCGCCTCGATTGTGACTAGCGTTTCTAACGGCCAATTTTTATCAATTGCTCTTGAGCCCTTTAAAAAAGTTTTTGGCGATTTATTTTTAAATATTATTAGAATTGGCGAGACCAGCGGCACACTGCCTGAAAATTTAAATTATCTGGCGCAAGAATTAACCAAGAAAAAACAGTTGAGAAGCAAGGTTAAAGGCGCGTTGGTTTACCCGATTATTATTTTGGTCGCGACGCTTATTATTGTGACCGCCCTGGTGGTATTTATTTTCCCGAAAATTATTCCGGTATTTAATTCATTACGAGTTGAGCTTCCGATCTACACTCGCATACTTATTATCATCGCGGATTTTGCGACACAACACACTCTTACCTTGGGGTTATCCCTTTTGGGTTTTGTGCTTAGCATTTATTTGCTTCTCAAAATTAAAAAAGTCCGTTACTCGTGGCACTGGACGATCCTTCGCCTGCCGGTGCTCAAAAAAATGTCTAAAGACGTTAATATGGCGAATTTTTCACGCACGCTTGGCCTTCTCCTAAAAAGCGGAGTAAAAATTGTTGAGGCCGTGGGTATCGCCGGTTCCACCCTTGAAAATTTAATCTATAAAGAAAAATTAGATGAAGCCGCGGAGGTCATTAGAAAAGGCGGGCAAATTTCTACGTATATGGAGAAAGAAAAAGCTGTTTTCCCAATCATGCTTTCACAGATGATAGCAGTCGGCGAAACCACAGGCAATTTAAGTGAAACTCTGCTATATCTCGCTGATTTTTATGAAGAAGAAGTTGATAATACCACCAAAAATCTTTCAACCATCCTTGAGCCGGCGCTTCTTATCATAATGGGCGGCATTGTTGGCTTCGTCGCTATTTCAATTATCACTCCTATTTATGGCATCACTCAAGGGATTAAATAAAAAAGTTAAAAGGCGATCGGGCATAACATTAATAGAAATCTTAATAGCTTCCACCATCGCCTTTATCCTTTTAGGGACGGGCTTGCCCGTTGCTTGGGAATTTTTTCAAAAAAATGAACTTATCACCGAAAAAAATCAGATAAACATTTTTTTAAAAACCGCTCGCACCCGCGCCATGTCTAATATCAATCAATCCGCCGAAGGCGTTTATTTTACAACGTCCGACATCACTATATTTCAGGGTGGAAGTTACGCTACAAGAAATAATTCAAAAGACCAAACTTTTCCTCGCTCGAAAATTGTGAATCACGCGGGTGCCATAGAAATTAAATTTCAACCTCTTTCCGGTCAAACCGCCTCAACGAGCATCACTCTTTCTAACCCGCAGGGCCAGATAGTTTTAAATATTAACTCCGAAGGCCGCATACAATAAGTTTTTTGTTTAAATAGTTAAATATTTAAATTTTTAAATATGTGTAATCTACAAAAAGATATATATGAAAACGAAGTCAGAAAATGGCTTCAAGCTTGGTGGCGCGAATCTGCCGGTCAGAGTCTCGTTGAAGTTTTGGTCGCCGTCAGCATTTTTTTAACGGTTATAGGGAGCGTATCTTTGGTTGTTTTTGGCGGTCAAAGTGTTTCAGTCGATTCAGAAAACGCCGGTCAAGCGACTGAATACGCCAAAGAGGGAATAGAGGCGATTAAATCAATTCGCAGTCAAAATTGGAATTCACTGACAGACGGCGTCTATGGCGCGGTCTATAGCGGAGGCGCGTGGAGCCTGCAAGGCGTTTCAAACTCCAACGATATATTTTTGAGAGAGTTAAAAATCGGGACTGTTGACGCCAATACAAAAATCGCCACTTCTACGGTCAAATGGTCAACCGACCCGGGAAGAATTCAAAAAATAGAATTGGTTGAAAAGCTTCACAATTGGACAAACCCCGCCCAAGGTAGCTGTAAAATTGGTCCTTTAACGGGCAATTGGGGCTTGCCCCAGGTATTGGGGTCTGGCGATTTAGGCCCCGGAGTTTCGGGGACTGACGTTGTTGTTAAACTGCCATACGTTTTTATGAGTGGCACGGCTGCAACCGCCAACAAGCCCGATGTTTTTGCTTTTGATGTGTCAAACCCGATATCCCCAATGCTTTTAGACTCCAACGACATAGGAGCCAATGGCATTAACAGCTTGTTTGTAAAAGGCAATTATTTATACGCCGCCTCACCCAACGACAGCAAAGAATTAATAATATTCAACATTTCTAATCCCAGCGATATTTTAGAAGTGGCGTCATATAATTTATCGGGTTCGGCTGATGGATTGTCGGTTTATGTTTTTGGCAATACCGCGGCGGTAGGTAGAGAAGATAGCGCCTCTTATGAACTCGCGTTTTTTAATGTATCAAATCCTGCTTCGCCAACTCTTATAACTCAAATTGCAACCGGGGGAGACGTAAACGATTTCGCGGCCACAAGCGACAAATTGTATGTTGTAAGTGAAGAATCAGATGAAGATATCTGGGTTTATAATATTTCCGATCCTTTAAATCCGGCGCTTATCACGACTTATGACATCACGGGAGAGACTGAAGATTTGAGTATTTTTATACAAGAGCAAAATAACGCTCCGGTTAATTTATTGGTTGGCAATGAAGAAGACGAACTTATAACCATAGGCGCGACATCCACCGGTAATTTCTATGTCCGCGATCGCATTAATTTGCTGGGAGACGTAAACGACATTGTCTGCGTTGCCGGTGATCTGGCTTTCTTGTCAACAGGTAATAGCAACAAGGAATTTATAATTGTGAACGTCAAAAATCTTGATGACATCACTGAATACGCTTCTATTAATTTTCCGCAAAATGGAACGGGTATTGATTTTGCCGACAATAAAGTCTTTATGTCAGTCAAAAGCAACGACGCTTTGAGAATTATAACCTCCAGCCCATAACAATGAAATCGCTACAACCTACCACCTACAACCTACCACCTAACTCCGGATTAACCCTTGTTGAAACTCTCATCTACACAGCCATTGTGGCCTTCACCGTGGCCTCGTTTTTAGTAATCATAAACAATATCCTAGTTTCGAGCGCCAAATTGGATAAAAATTTAGAATTATCCGACGATAAGCAATTTATTATTCAAAAATTAAATTGGGCGCTGTCTAATGTGAGTCAAATTAATGCGCCGGCAGGGGGTAGCTCGGGGGCAACGCTCTCCATTAACAAACTTAATTTTGGCAGCAATCCGGTATTAATTGATCTTCAAGGAGGAATTCTTAATTTAAAAATTGGGGCGTCAAGCAGTGCGCCATTATCTGGCGACGGCGTGACCGTTTCAGATTTAAATTTTGAGCACAATTCCAATTCTAACGAAACCCGTGTCCGCGCGACTATGAAACTTTCAAATTCCAACGGCACCACCTCAATTGACTACACTCGTATCATAAAATAATGAAATACACGCAACGCAAATAATCGATCCGAATAATCTCTATGCTACAACCTACCACCTACAACCTACAACCTACCGGCGGCTACATCGCCATTGTGACCGCTTTAATCTTCATGCTTATCACTTTGAGCGTGTCGTTAACGATAGGAACGGTTACCTTCTTCTCTCGGCTTAACAAAGTTGATGCCGCGAATAAAGAGTCGAGTTATTTCGCCGCGCGCTCCTGTCTGGATAGAGCCCGCCTGCGTTTGAGTCAAGATTTTAGCACCTACGTCGGCAATGAAACTTTGAATATCGCCGATTATAATTGCTCCATATTAGTCATTGAAACTTCCGGTAGCAACAAAATTGTGAAAGCCACATCAACTGTTTTTGAAGCCTCGACTAACTTGAAACAAACTTTAGATTCCTCGCTAAATCAAGTATCATTAGAAGAGTTAGTTTCGTTTTAAATGTATTATGAATTTCAAAACCCCATACCCTAAACCCCATCCCCTGAATCCTGATTTTCCCCAGCATTCCCTAAACCCTAAACCCCATACCCTAAACCCTATTCTGGGTTTCACCTTCATCGAAATCATGGTTGCCCTAGGAATCTCGATAATAATAGGTACCTTTGCCTTAGTATTTTTGAATGCTCCCAAACAACTGGAAAGATCAAGGAATACCAAAAGGACGGCTGATGTAAACGTTATAATGAATGCTATCGGTCAAAACATGGCTGACAACAGGGGAATATTCACTTGTGCTTCCGGGAGTCTCGGAGCGAGCTCCACAAGGATGGCGATAGGCGCCGGAAATTACGATATCGCGCCATGTCTGGCACCGACCTATTTGGTCTCGTTGCCATATGATCCTAACGCCTACAACGCTCACTGGACTAGCGTAACCGATTACGATACGGCTTATGGCGTATCAAAAAACGCGGCCACGGGGCGCATCACCATATCCGTGATTTATCCGGAATCCGGTGAGACAATATCCGTAACCAGGTAGCTTTTTAGAACTCATTAAAAAATCCTCCGGCTCAAAAATTCGCCACCTCCTTTAAGAAAGGAGGAATAAATTCACTGACAACGTTAAAAAGATTCTCCCTTTCCTAAAGGGAGTCGCCCGTTGGGGGAGGGATTTTTTAAGCGTGAGTTGCTTTCGAGTGTTTTCCATCTTATACTCATGTTATGACTAAAAAAATATTCATAGTAGAAGACGAAAAACCGCTGGTTGAGGCGCTTTCCGAATTTTTAAAAGAATTGGGATATGAAATTTATTATGCCGGAAGTGGAGGCGAGGCTAAGAAAAAAATAGAGGGCATCCAACCCGATCTGATTTTGCTTGACATCGTTATGCCGGATATGGACGGCATTACGTTCTTAAAAGGAATAAGAAAAGAGGACTCACCGTTTAAAAATACGCCTGTTATTATTTTTACTAACCTTGTTGGCGAGAAAAGATGGATTGAACAGATGGGCCTGCCCATAACCGACTATATTGTAAAAGCCAACTCTTCGTTGGCTGACTTAAGCGAAAAAATAAAGCAAATCCTCGGCAATTAATCTTGCCTTCTTGATTGATTATCTATAATATATAGCTAATTGGCACTTAAACAATTAAATAGGAGGGAAGTTAGATGGCTCGTTCAAAAATCGGCAACAAAGATCCGACTAAATCTGTCATTAGACAACTATCGCCACAAGGTTTAAGAAATTTGACGCGAAAGCTTCAAACTCCTCTCGCGCGTTATTTCTCGTTAAGTGAAGGCGTAATGTTTGAGTTATACAAGGCCAAAAACTTTGGGAGCGGTAAATGGCTTAATAAAGTTTTATGGAGATTGGTAATCGAAGCCAGAGGTTCTTATTATCGTTATGGTGATTATCCGCCATTGGATAATTACGACAAAAAAGCCGTAATTTACCTTGTGAGAGCCGTTTATCTTGATAAAGCAACGAGCACAAGAACTGAAGAATGGCTAAGTTTAAGATTCGTGCCCGGAAACGGCAAAAATAAAGGAGTGGAGGATTTGGAGTCTTATATATATAAAGATCGTTTGGCCGAATACTGGGTTAAAACACAACTATTTGATGGTGATGATGAATTTTTGAAATATATTATTTCCATTTCACGCCTCTGCGGCATAGAATCGTTTGCCTCGCGAGGCGCCAAATCTAAAAACCCGGATAAAACTCTTGAAAGAAACAATCGCTTTACTCCGATCTGTTTTGCCATCCTATGTCAAGCGGTAATACAAGAATGCGTGAAAGCCAAAAAAACAATCAAATATTTTACCGCGCAAATTCCGGAGGAGTTAGTGCAAGGATTTTTAGCTTTCAAAAAAGGAGATAAAAAATATGTGCCTTCGTTTGACTCCGCGGCGGATGTCTTAAAAATTAAAGATAAAGAAAATTTGAAACTCGACAGAAGCAAATATGCTTATAAATTTCCTTTGTATTTTCTTAAGATGAAAGATTTGATCTGGTTTATAAGAATGCTTTTGGCCGAGAATCTCGTATCTGAAGAAGTTATCGTATCTTATCTTAAAAATAAGGAGGCGATAAAAGATATCAAAGAAAAAGATTATATCAGCGCCGGAAAACTTAAGGGGCTTGGGGATTTTTTGACCGTCAAAGGATTTATCAAAAACAGCCGATTGACAGGAGAAAAGTTAAGAGAGCTAGCTAAGGCCATAGCGGACGGCCCCGAGTTGAGGGTTATGGAATTTAAAAAATGGAGCAAAAGCATTCAAAAGATCATACAAGAATCGGAAACAATCGATGTCTAAATGCCTTATATGGACCTGCCTGAAGCCGGTCTTTTTTTTATTGCTATTTATGCTATTATAAATGGAGCTTTTTGATAACTACGAGGAGATGAAAATGCCGCGGGAGAGATATCCTGGCGCGCCGATACGTCTTGACCTCAAAAAGGGCAAGGATCAACTTATTTTTTTGGATGATTACGCGGCTCTTTACCCCGCAGAAAAATTAGATGGCTATACCAATTTGATATGCGTACCCACAGACCATATTTACGATTTGGTAAATCCCACCATGTTTGGCCTTTTGGAAGATTTGGTTCCCGGGACTGAAATAATGAATCAGTTTATTGAAGATTTTGAAAGGCTGGGGGCGCTGGACTCTAAATCAGAAGCATTTATCAAATACGGTGAATGGATTTTTTATCCTAAGTCCGGTGATTTAGTTCATACGGCAGGAGAGATCTGGCATCGATTGGCTCTTGTTGCGAGAAACTCTACGCTAATCACGGATAGTAGTGGAAAGTTAAGCTGGCAAGAAGTAAGAAAGATTCTTGATAACGTTGTAGTGGGAGTTGCGGGCGCTAGCGTTGGCAATAACGCGGCGCACGCGATTGTTGAAGACTTAAGGCCTAAATGGTTAAAGATAGCCGATCAAAAAAACTATCATTTGACGAATGGAAATCGCATACGGCTTAGCTATAAAGACCTGGGACAAAATAAAGCCATAGTTACCGCGAGTCAAATCCATTCCCTTGACCCTTTTATGGAGATCGCGATTTACACCGAAGGCATCCATGAGAAAAATATTGATAGATTTATAGTCGGAAATCCCGAAGAAGGGGAGCCATCATGTGGAATTATTATCGAAGAAACTGATGACCCTGAAATGAAAATATTGATAAGAGAGCGAGCGAGGGCCCATAAAGTGCCGGTTGTTATGGTTACTGATTTGGGCTCAGCGGTGCAGGCGGATGTGAGGCGCTTTGATAAATATGAGAATTTGTCTTTGGCGCCATGTGGCGTAGGGGATGTGGAGCTTTATGAGTCAAGAAATAAATGGAGAAAAGATCTTTCAGACAGGGAAAAATTTTATGATTTTGCTTTCAAATTGATTGGCCATAACTATAATGAAGTACCTGAATTCAAAGCAATTGTTTTTCAGGAGATTCCGCCGCTTTTCGGAGGGATACCCCAGCTTGGGTCAACTGCCATGGCGGCCGGCGGCATTGCCGGAGAATTAGTGGCTCGCATAGCGCTTGGCTTCAAACTTCCGGAGAGAATGTTTATTCATAAGTGGAACGGCAAACTCTTAGTGCAAGGAGGGATTTTGTAATGGAGGGTAGGCTCAATTTCAAATGCTGGAACATCGAACCTTTAAAAGCTGTAAATGCGCTTGATGAGGATTTGCTAAAAAATATTGTGGAATGGGCAATACTCTCGCCCAGCTCTCACAACATTCAGTGCTGGAAGTTTAGAGTGGATTCAAAAAATAAATCCATAAGCATTATGCTTCCTAAAGAAGGAATATTGGGAGCGTCAGATGTAGTAGGTCGGCAAGCTTATGTGAGTCTGGGATGCGCGCTTCAAAACATTTTAGTTGCGGCCGAATATTACGGGCTTAAAACAAATACGCAAATCCTCGGACAAAATTTTTATCCGGATCCGGTGATAGCTCTACGCCTTGAAGGCGTCCCTCAAATTAATGCTCAAAGAGTCTCGTGGCTCAATGCCATCAAAAACAGAAGAGCTAATAGGGGCAAATTCAATCCATTGCTTGCTGTTCCGGAAAAATCTATACTCGAAATGCAAAAATTCGCGAGTTCTATGAATCTTAAATTGCATGCTATTAAAGATACGCCGACCCGCTTTGCCATCGCCGAGGTGCAATATTTGGCTGATAAATTTGTAATAGCCAAAGATAATTTTCGTCTTGAATTGTCGGATTTTTTTCTGGAAAACAATACCCAAAAATCAGTAGGCATGCCCGGCAATACCTTCGGCCTAAGCGATGAGATGACAAGAAAAATAAAAGACGCTCTTTCTAAAACAGGAGCGTTTGACCCAGACTTGTCTCAAGGATTTTCCTCGTCCGGTCGGGACGGCATCAAAAGCTCGCCTGTAATATGCGTCCTCTCCGCCCCGCGGGATGATTACTCTAATTGGATTAAAGTGGGCGAGGCGTTAACTCATTCTCTTCTTATAGCCGAGATGAATGGTTTGTCCTCCGCTATGCACGCGGCTATCGTCGAAGTGGAATTTTTTAACAAGATGCTTCGATTGAGACTTGGGGACGCCTATCGTCCCACCGCCATTTTCCGCATCGGTTATAAAACCGAAGACCGCCCCCACTCTCCTCGTAAATCGGTTGATGAAGTTATAGAGTATATTTAATCCAGGCTTGCATATGCCTGGATTTTTAATTTTTGACATTAGATCACAGTCCATGAAAGTAGATTGCCGAGAAATGGGACTTTTTGGAGACTAGGACATGGGGCTTGCGCCCCGGAGCGGGCTCCAAAAAGTCCCATTTCTCGGCAATCTTTTAAAAACTATCAACTACTCACTACAAACTGTTGTTGTATAATAAATACATACCTATGCAGAATGATTTAATCGAAATTATCTTAGGAATATCGGCGCTCCTTGCCACCACCTATATCGGCCTTGCGGTTTATATAAAAAATCCCAAAAGTTGGACCAATAGATTTTTCGCGCTTTTAGCTCTGGTAATTAACAATTACATAATCTCAAATTATCTATCTCTCCACCCGCCGGAGGGTACCATTGAAAATCAACTTTTTTGGATAAGAGTGGTGATGTCAAACGGCTCGTTTATCGGCCCGTTGGTATTTTTGCTGGTTCACACGTTTCCAAAAGAAAAGATACAGCTAGCGCCTAAATATCTCGTTGCCTTGGGAATTCTTGCCATAACATCAGCGATAGTATCAATGCTGTCCTTGGTTTTTAAATCGCTATATTACATAAATGGTCAACCCCTCCCGGAGCCGGGGCTCGGAATGCCCATATTTTTTATAGATTTTATAGGTCTGTTCTTTGCTAGCTTCGTAGTCATTATTTATAAATACATTCATACTGCCGGTCAGGAAAAAATAAAATTACTTTATTTGTTACTAGGAATTCTAGCGTCTTTCTCAATGATGGGGTTATTCACGACCATCTTCGTGGTAACTTTTCAGACATCAGCCTTTGTGTTTTTGGGGCCGATTTTCCCGGTTATTTTAATGAGCTCCATCGCCTACGCCATTGTAAAACACCATTTCTTGGATATTCAGCCGATTATCGCTCGAGCGGTTTCATATATTTTATTGATCGTCGTAGTTGCCGTAATTTACAGCACATTTCTCTTTTTAATCGTAACCATTACGTTAAAAAAACCTTTTGACGTGGAAATAATTGTGATTAGCATTGCTCTGGCCGCGATCATTGCCTTGACCTTCCAAAGTTTGGATAAAAAAATAAGAAAGTTAACCGATAAAATATTTTTTAAAGGCCTTTATAATTCGGATGAACTACTCTCTTCGCTTACCAACGTTATGATAGGCAATATTGAGCTCGACCGCCTAACCAAAGACATTCTTGAAAAAATGATTAAAGAATTGAGAGCCACCAAAGCGGCCTTTTTGCTTATAGAAAATCACAAAATAATCGGCGTGAAAGGCATTGGCTATAATCCGGATAATTTTGATGGCGGGAGTCTTGAGAGTCTGGCGCATGAGGGGCCGGATGATCAAAGAAAACATTTTCTTCTGGGCAATTTAACTGATGAAAAAATGAAAAATGTTTTTAGCGAGCTTGACATCGAACTCGCTATCCCTATCAAAGCCAAAGACAAGGAAGTGGCTATTTTGATTTTAGGTCCTAAGTCATCCGGAGACTTGTACAGCGAAAAGGACCTTCTGCTTTTGGAGATTTTCGCTTCCGAATCCGGAATCGCGATCCAAAATTCAAAATTGTATGACGATTTAAAAACAGCATTGGAAGCAAAATCACAGTTTATATCGGTTGTATCGCATCAAATGCGCACGCCGCTCTCTGCTATACGATGGAGCTTGGAACTCTTAAAACAAAAGGGGGTGGCGCCCGCTAAACGCAAGGAATTTTTAAACAACGCGTACTCCAACTCAATCTTTCTGGTTGAGCAACTGGATGATGTCTTGACTGTCCTCTCGATTCAAAAAAAAGAAATCTCGCTTTCCAGGGAGATGTGTGATTTAGGGTCTATTGTTAATGAATTACTGGCTATATTTCATAACCAAATCAGCAGTAAAAAACTAAATGTTACCTTCGATATTTTAAATACCGATTTGCATACATTCTGCGATATGCAAAAAATGAAAAAGGTTTTATCAATTCTTTTGAAAAACGCCGTAACTTATACGCCGGAGGGTGGTCAAGTTCATGTTAAATCAGAAGAAAAAGAAAAAAATGGCAAAAATTGCTTGGTCATATCAATACACGATACCGGCATAGGATTAACCGATGAGGAAAGGAAAAGTTTGTTTGAAAAGTTTTGGAGAGGGAGTCAAGCTCGCCTCATATTGCCGGATGGTATGGGTCTTGGTATGTTTATAGCTAAGGTGTTTATAGAAGCCCATAATGGATGGTTTTGGGCAGAATCAGGGGGAAGAGACAAGGGGTCAACATTTTATTTTGCCGTTCCCATCCCCCATCCGCAGAAAAATTAAAATTATGCCGGAAAAAAATACTAAAAAATCAAGAGACGAGAAAGATATTTTTATATCGGTTGTGTCGCATCAACTGCGTACGCCTATCACCACTATTAAATTCATTGCCGAGGGCCTGCTTCACGAGCCCAGCGGCCTAAGCGATGAGCACAGAAAAAAATTGCAGTCTATCCACGACGCAGCCGAACGCGCCGCCAATCTTGTGAATGACATGCTAAGCGTATCGCGCCTCGTCGCCAAAGAAGTTCTGCCGGTATATGAAGTGTGTGATTTAAAAGAAAACATATTAAATACCATAGAAATGCTTCGGGCCTCCGCCGCCGCGAAAAATCAAAAAATAGATTTTGATATGAACAAAGACGTTCATATGGTGAATATCTGCAACGATTACTTAACCAGGGCATTCCAAAATATTTTAGATAATGCCGTAAGCTATGGCGACCAAGACTCAATTGTAAATGTGGAGCTTAAAGAAACTGATGACCACAACTCTTACCTCATCAAGGTGCATAACTTTGGCCCGGCGATACCCGCCAATGAACTGCCTAAAATATTTCAAAAATTTCACCGGGTGCCGGGCGCTGAAAAAATAAAACCGGCAGGCACGGGTTTAGGCCTTTTTATTGCTAAATCGGCTATTGAATTAAACGGCGGCAAAATTTGGATTGAGTCTAAAGAAAACGAAGGAACCTCCGTATATTTCACCGTGCCTTTCAAAGCGCCTAAAGCTAAATAAAGAAAAGTGTATTTTTCTCCCTTTCTTAAAGGGAGCCGCCCGTTGGGGGGAGGGATTTCTAAACGATAAATCCTCCGGCTCGATGACTCGCCACCTCCTTTATGAAAGGAGGAATAAATTCTACAACTCTAAACCTTTATTAATTCATCAATATAACGTCTATTTTCTGTAGGATTTTTGCCCTCAACTTGAACTTTTTTAAGAACAAGCTTGTTGTCGCTGTATAGTGCTTCTAAAAGCTTAACTCGCAACTTCTTATCGTCCTTTTGAATAAAAGTATAAACTCCCGGCTCCGGGTTCAACGCCTTGATTTTCCTATAAATCTCCAACGAGTTGTCTTTGGCCAAATCAACCATTGCGTCTTTCTCGCCAAACTTTTTCGTAAAAGTCGCGGCGCCGTGATCTTGTTCTTTCGGAATGATTTTCCCGACATACCACTCCGGCAATTTATGCGTAAGCATCTCGCCTCCAAAAACGGCCAACTTCCCCAGTAGGCTAGTATAATTATCATGCTCATCAATCGGCACAGTTTCCGCGTCAATAACCGGCCCATGGTCAACTTCTTTATCTAAAACATAAAGCGTAACGCCGGTTTTAGCATCGCCGTTTAGTATGGCGGATTGAATGGGTGAGGCGCCTCGATATTTAGGGAGAAACGAAGGATGAATGCCTATAACTCCTTTGGGGAATAGATCTAAAATCCGTTGAGGGATAATTTTCGCGTAGGCCGCTACAACCGCAAACTCATATCCCTTTAACCTTGCTTCATTGTCCCATGATTTGAGATTCTCGGGTTGGGCCACCTCTATGTTATATTTCAAAGCCACCTCTTTGGTTGGCGGGAGAGTGACTATCTTTTTCCTACCCACCGGCTTATCCGGATTGCAAATCACAATAGCCGGCGCCATTTGAGCTTTAGCCAAGTTTTCCAATATTATCGCCGCGAATTTCGGCGTTCCGAAGAATGCGTATTTCATGTAGAATAATGCTAATTTACAAATTTTATACGAATGCTACAAATTACGAATGAATTTTATTTGTAGATTTGTTATTTGTTGCATTCGAATATCATTCGTAGATTAGTATTACATTTGAGCTTTTTCTCTTGCTAATTTCAAAACATCATCAACATTTTTTGGTGTTTCCCCTACAGTCACAACGCCTATGCCAATATTAATATCAGCAAACTCTTTCATCAAGCGAGAGACAAGTCGCGAGGCGATGCCCTCCGCCTGGCTTTCATTAATACCCGGCAAAACACCGTAAAAAACTCCTCGAAAATGCAAATCCTCGCCGCTAAAATTGGGTGGCAAAAGCGCTTCCGAAATCGCTCTGGACAAATTTCTCAAAATTTCTAAGCCGTATTTCTCGCTCTTCAGATGTATGAGATGGGGTAAATTTTTAATCGTTATGCCTATCAAAGCCACTTCCTTCTTATCATCTACCGCGCGCCCAATTTCATAGCCAAGCTTATCTTTGAATCTATGAAAACCTCCGACTTGGTAATTATAAAATCTGTAAAATTCTCCCTGTTTGGCTATTAACTCTTCAAAATTGCCGCTTTCAACAATTGAGCCGTCTTTCAAAACTAAGATTCTAGAAACATCCTCTAGTGTTGATAAGCGATGGGCGATGACAAGCATTGTCCGATCCTTAAAAATCCGCCGCAAGTTTTCCATAACCGCCAGTTCAGTTTCATAATCCATAAACGAAGTCGCCTCATCTAAAATGATGATTTTAGGATTTTTAAGTATCAACCGCGCGATGGCCAACCTTTGCCTTTCTCCTCCGGAAAACATCATGCCTCGCTCACCGGCCCGCGCGTAGTATTTGTGAGGCAAATTATTTATTACTTCATGGATTTTAGCTTCTTTAGCCGCCTCAATAATGTTTCCCATAGAAATATCGCGAGGCGCTCCGTAAGTTAAATTTTCTTTAATAGACGCATTAAAAAGCGTTACATTTTGCCCAGCTAGACCAATCTGTGATCGCAGTGTTTGAATATCCGCGTCTTTTAAATTGACATTATCTATGAATACCTCGCCCGAGTATGGATCGTAAAATCGCGGCACAAAACTTGTAAGAGTCGTTTTCCCGACTCCGCTCACGCCCACAATTCCCACCGTCTCTCCGGCTTTTATTTCTATATCAATATTTTTGAGTATCGGCTCATCGTCAAACCTGAAAGAAACATTTTTAAATTCAATATTCCCCGTGATTTGGGGCATTTCTTTGGCTTCCGGCTTCTCTAAAACAGCCGGCTTTAAATCCAATATCTGAAATACTCTATCAACAGACGCAAGCGACCCCTGTATTGACGCGTAAAACCCAACCAGTGCCTCAATCGGAGCGAAAAGCCTCCCTAAATAGGCGTAAATGGCGATAAGCGAGCCCAAGGTAAGCATACCGGCCATCACTTGACTGCCGCCATACCACAGGCCTATAAGCATAGCGCAGAAAGTGATGAAACCGACAATAGCTTGCGAAATGGATGATGTGAGGGTGGTCTTTAAGCTGGTGCTCATAATCTTTTGAGACTTTTCCTGTTCTTTTTGAAGCTCATACCCTTCTTTGCTAAAAAGCTGAATTAAAGCCATGGCATTCAACTTTTCTTCAAAAAAGCTAAGCAAAGTTCCTGATTGTCGTTTTTCTAATTTAGATAATAAACGTATACGGCTTGAAAAATGGTATTGAGATAAGGCATAGAACGGAACAACCGCCAAAGTTATAAGAGTAATTTGCCAATTAATGTATAAAGAAATAGCTATTAAAGCCACCGGCTTTAAGGCATTGGTAATTAAGCCGTTAAATACGGCGACAATAAATGATTCTACTCCTCCGATGTCGGAGGACAATCTGGACATCAAATCGCCAATTTTATGCCGTTCAAAAAACTTGATATCCATCTGCTCCAAATGAGAAAATAAAGTGTTTCTCACATCATAGAGCATGGCCAATTCCACTTTTTTATAAAAATAATTGATATAGACCCTCATAACGGAAATCAAAACCGTAATGCCCAAAAGCGCGGCCATCAAATATTGAAATAACGGATAATTTTTTTCTAAAATTACGTCATCAATTATATACTTCATTATCCATGGCGTAGCCAATCCCAGCGCCGACAAAAATAAAGACAGCGTGAACAGAAAAATCCACCTTGACGAATAAGGCGAAAAAAACGAAAAAATTCTTTTGGCTTTTTGAAACAGTTGGTGTGGTTTATTGGCTAAGCTCATGTGGTCGGTTCGTTTTTATGAATTTCCAACGCCCGGTCTATAAACAGCCCTCCGTTTAAATGATCCATCTCATGCTGGAATACTCGGGCCAAAAGTCCCCAGGCCTTAATTTTTATTGGATTATTATGTTTATCAAAGCCTTTAAGCGTTACTTTTTCATGCCGGGGTACCGGCCCGTAACTCCCCGGCACGCTAAGACAACCTTCGTCTTGAGTGGCTTTTTCTTCTGATTCTTGCGTTATCTCCGGATTAAATATGGCATAAAATTTATTATCCACTTGAGCCACAAAAACTCTCGCGTTTAGGCCGACTTGATTGGCGGCCAACCCCACTCCGTCATGCAGTTTCATTTTGATTCGCATCGCCTTCACTAAATCATTGATTTCTTTTTTAGAAAATTTTGAAAAATTAAAAGACGCGGTTTTTTGCCGCAAAAACTTCTCATTTTCTTTTTTTTCTATTGTTACTAATTCCATATTTTTTGTTTTATTCTCCCTTTTGTAAAGGGAGTACCGCTGGAGGCGGGGAGGGATTTCTGAAAACAAATCCTCCGCCCTTCGGGCACCTCCTTTATGAAAGGAGGAATAAGAATTTTTTCTCCCTCTCATGAAGTAATAATAAATTCTTCAACTCTAAGCAGAAACTGCCTCGAGGCAACTCAAATTACCATAGGCACTAGACGCATTGAACCAAAAGACAAAAAGCTTCTGATAGCCGCCAAACCAGCGCACGCTCGGGACGCGGCCGAGGGGATGCCGCGAGCCGACACAAAGAGTTAAGTTGTCCAAGTCAAGATGTTTATCCGGATTTTTCCAGTTATAAAACAATTCCTGTACCAACCTCTCTTCTAACATAATAGGGTTGATTCCTTTTTCTTTAATTTGTTCTGCGGATAAATTAGCTAACTCCGGGTCAGCTTCAATGGTATCTCTAGTCCAGATGACGTATGAATTCTTTTCTGTTGTTCTAACGGATTTTTTAACATCAATAAAAATTATTTCTGCGTTAGTTTTCATCTTCTCCTTAACTTTATTCCATATTGTGTCTATGGTTAATCCTTTGGGCATTATGATTAACCATTTAAACTTCTCTTTTTGACTTTCTGATAATTGAGGAATTATTAGGTCTTTGGTATCTAATTCTATATTAAATATCTCTTTATAGAATAGTTGCCATTTTTTAATCTTTTCTTGCGTGTTTTCATCATATTCTTTTTCTTCTTTTGTTTTTATGCCTAATAATGCTTGTATTTGATTCATTATTAATAAAGCTGATTTGGTATCATAGTCTTTGAGATGTTTATCTGCTTCGTTTAATAGTTCTTGAACTTTGGCTTCCAGTAGTTTTTCTTGGGATTTCTTTTTTTCTTGTTCTCTATTTCTCTCGTTCTCAAGTTCTTTTGTTGGTTTGGGTTGTTCCATTGCCATAAATAACTCTCATAAAATACGCTCCTTTGTTTTTAACATCTTTCTTTTCCGCCACGCCTTTGGCGGCGATAAGCATTTTATCCTTGCCAAACTTTTTAGCTAGCTTTATGTATAAAGCTTTGTGGGCTCTATCATCTAAAATATCCGCTACCTGTAATCCTATAAACTGATGTTCGGTATAAGCGCGCGACTCTTTACCGCGTTTTGCCATATCATTAAAATATTTACCGGAAAAATCAGATATGGGATCCATAATTTAATTGTATGCTATTATAAATAAATAATACAATATGAAAAAACGCCTTTTTATCGCCATCAATTTGCCCGAAAAGGTTAAACATTTAATTGACGCCGGAATTGCTGAATTTGAGAAAAAAATGCCCCAAGGCATAAGATTTTTAAGTTCCGATAATTGGCATATAACCACCACATTCTTGGGATATCAAGAAGATATGGCCATACCCGACATCTTAAAAGCGCTAGAAGACTCGGCGCCTCGGCTCGAAGCTCCGGAAATTGAAATCACTTCCATAACTTATGGCCCGCCCGGCAAATCTCCTCGTATGATCTGGCTAAACGGAAGCGCTAATACCTCCTCCGCTATCGCTGAAATCAAAAAGATTACCGAGGAAAGTTTTAATAATCACAATATTCGTTTTGACATTGAGAATCGTAAATATAATTGCCATATAACTCTCGCGAGATTTGAAACAAGTGAAGTAGGGGAGCTCCCGCCATTGGACGTCAAATTAAATCTTAAATTTACCCCGCAAAGTCTAGACCTTATGGAATCTCGACTTAAAAGGAGTGGCGCCGAATACGACAAACTTTTCGGTATAGATTTTCAATGAAATTTGAGGTAATATATAACCTATATGAAATTTTTAAAATCGGCATTTCGTAAAAAAATATTCGTCCAAATTTTATTTTTAGTTACAGCCATAACCGTTATAGGAAGTATCGGGTATAGCGGCTATCTGATAGGTAAAAAATATCCTCAAAATCTGATTGTGAAAGGGGTGGCTAACATCGAAACCGATCCTAAAGCTCTGGCCGATTTTAGCGTTTTTTGGCAAGCATGGGGTATATTAAAAAACGAACACATCAAAGGCGCCGAAGCTAAAGAAAAAGATCTGGTCTACGGGGCCATAACGGGTTTAACTAACTCGCTTGGCGACCCTAATACCGTCTTTTTCCCGCCTGAAGATGGAAAGAAATTTGAGCAAGATGTGGCCGGAAATTTTGGCGGCATCGGCGCCGAAATCGGCATTAAAAACGATCAGCTGGTTATTATAGCGCCGTTAAAAGACTCGCCCGCGGAAAAAATCGGCTTAAAAAGCGGCGACAAAATTATAAAAATCAACGGTGATAGTACCGAAGACATAAAAGTTAACGATGCCGTCAAAAAAATAAGGGGTGAATTAGGCACCAAAGTAACTCTTACAATACTGCGAAACGGTTGGGATAAAACTAAAGACTTCACTATCACGAGAGCCCCAATTATGATCCCCACCATGGATTGGAAAATGTTGAAAGACGATATCGGCTATATAAGAGTCAGAGGTTTCAATGAAAACGCGCCTCGGCTCTTCTTTGACGCCGCCTCTGAGCTTTTGGGTAAAGGAGTAAACGGTATGATCATAGACGTGCGTGATAATCCCGGTGGATTTTTAGAGGTAGCGGTTAATCTCTCCGGTTGGTTTATGGACAAGGGCTCGCTTGTTACCAAACAAGAATTCCGTGATAAGAGTCAAAATCGCGAATTCCGCTCTTACGGCACCGGTATTTTGCAAAAAGTCCCCATTGTCGTTTTGATAAATCAAGGATCCGCCTCGGCATCCGAAATTTTAGCCGGCGCTCTGCGCGATAACATCGGCGCCATCTTGGTAGGGGAAAAGTCATTTGGTAAAGGCACAGTCCAAGAGGTTCGCCATCTGAAAGATGGCTCCAGCTTAAAAGTTACGATTTCGCATTGGCTCCTGCCAAAAGGCGACTTGATAGAGAAAAATGGCATCAAACCGCAATATGAAGTTAAAATCAGCGAAGAAGACTCCAAAGCTCTTAAAGACACCCAACTCGAAAAAGCCGAGGCAATTATGGCTGAACTGGTCAAAAAAGCTCTCGTTAAACAGCAATAGCTAGAATAATTATTGCCTGAGCGAAGTCGAAGGCATACCTAACATGAAGATCATCCTCCTCCAAGACATAAAAGACATTGGCCGCAAAAACGAGCTTAAAAATGTGCCGGATGGCTATGCCAGAAATTTTTTGATTGCCAGAAAATTAGCTGTTCCGGCAAATAAAGAAAATCTCTCGATAAAAGAAAATATAGATTCTAAAAATTCAGCGGAAATAGACCGCCTTAAACAATCGGCGGGGAAAATTACCGGCAAAAATTTTATTTTTGAAGTAAGGGTAGGCGACAAAAATTCAGTTTTTGAATCCGTCAGCAAAAAAGATATTGAAAACGCGCTAAGCCAAAAAGATTATAAAGTAGAGGCTGTTACTCTTGTCAAACCCATCAAAACTTTGGGCGAGCACATAATCGAAATCAACTTAGGTAAAAGTATCAAAACTAATCTCAAAATCACTATACAAGCAAAAAAATAAGCCGAGAGCGGCTTATTTTTTTATTTATTCGGAACCAACTCCACAAACTTGGCGTATCTGAAGCTCCCATCAAATTTTTTCTTTTTAGTGCCGGAAATTTTTACGTATCCGGATTTTTTGGCATATAAAGTGTCGTCAGCGCCGCGAGCTACGCCATTCCCAAACAAATATCTCGTGCCTCTTTGGCGTATGATAATTTGACCCGGTCGGACGAACTCGCCATGGTTTTTCTTAACGCCTAATCGCTTTGATATTGAATCTCGGCCTAGTTTTGTAGAACCTGTAGATTTTGTAGAGGCCATAAACGTAAAAATCTCAAAAACCAAATATCAAATCTCAAATAAAAATGATATTAAGAGTTCAAGAACTATTGCTAAATAATTATATAACTAGTATAGTCTAAGTAATTAAATCTGTCAATCTTTATATTTATGCAAAAACTCATCTTTGATATTGAAACCATAGGCGTAAATTTTGAGACGCTTGATGACTTCTCAAAAGATTATATCAAGAAATATGCGGAGAGCGAAACAGAATTGGAAAACGCCAAAAATCGGCTCGGTTTCTCTCCCTTAACCGGTGAAATTGTAGCTATTGGCCTTCTAAATCCCGATACCATGAAGGGCGCGGTCTATTTAAGACAAGAAGGCGATGCCAAAAGTCAAGAGTTAGAGTCTGGGTTAACCATTGAAACCGGTACCGAAAAAGAAATTATTGAAAAATTTTGGGAAACCGCCAAGCACTATAACGCTTTTATAACATTCAACGGTCGGGCGTTTGACGTTCCATTTTTAATGATTCGCGGCGCTATTCACAAAATTCGTCCCAGTAAAAACTTGATGAGCAATAGATATCTGAATAGCCAAAAATATGACGCCAATCACATTGATCTTTTCGATCAGTTGACTTTCTACGGAGCGGTGCAGAAAAAAATGAATCTACACTTTTGGGCCAAAGCTTTCGGCATTAAAAGCCCCAAGGAAGACGGCGTAACGGGGGACGATGTGGCTAAGCTTTATGAAGGGGGCAAGTTAATGGATATTGCCAAATATAATATTGGCGATCTTATAGCCACTAAAGAACTCTTCGAATACTGGGAAAAATATATAAATCTTTAGCCCAAACTCCGCTCGGCAAGCATATTCCCTGAGCCAAGTCGAAGGGGTACAATGCTATGTTTACCAAAATCAAAACTTTCTATAGTTATCACAAACTCCATCTCAACTGGCTCATCATCGCCGTTCTTTTGTCATCCGCCGCTTTCTCTCTGGGCTATCTCTCCGGTCAATCTAAAAATCACTCACCGATTATAATACAAAAGGCGTCATAATGATATCTATTTCATCTCAAAATTTTTCTCAAAAAATCAAACGAGAAATCAACTCTTTTGAAAGCGAATGACGCAGACGATGGGTAACAAATCAATGAACCTTTTTGGCATGAAATAAGCAAAAATTTGCTGTATGAGTCCCAATTCGTTTTTTTTCATAAAAAAATAAATTGGTCGAGTTCAAATTTTTGCTATATTTCACACAAAAAGCGAATTGATTTGTCCATCGTTGAAGTTTCGCGCCGAAAAGAGTTGGTTTCGACTAGCTTGTTTCCATTGCTGAATATAAAACCGGCTACTCAAGCCGGTTTAAAAATGAAAGGCAAAACCAATGATAGAGAAATGCCCACTAATCCCGCATACATCAAAACATCTCCTATGCTGTGTATCCCTTTCCTTATTGGGAATCGAAATGGGAAAATGTCAGCAAGATATTTAAATTTTGTTTCACTATGAAGCAGTGAATGCTCACTGTCCCCGGGTAAAGGGCAATGCGGGTCATAAGTCTTCGCCATTATCTCCATAGCCCAATTAGGGTTAGTTTCATTTTTCTCTAACTCCTCGTCATCTCCCATGTATAACAATAGAAGTGTTAAATTGGCCTCCTCCTTGGTCAGCACACTCCCAAAATACTGAACCGGCATTCTGCCTCCGTTGGCATGCATCACCAACACATTTAATGATCCGCCGATGAAGGTCACTATAAAAAATAACCCTATTATAAAATGACCCTTGTTATTTAAAAATAAAATAAGCCCTATCCCAAAAACTAAAACCGCGAATATCGAGCCGGAAAAAGTTCCCCATTTCAGTCTTTTATCAAAGGTCAAAGTCCTAAGCCTTCTTCTAAAGTAGATTTCTAAAACCGAAACCGCCACAATCCAAACCAAGCTCATTCGATTGCCTCATTTCTGGAAATGCTATTACGTTATCAACTAAAAGACTCGACGTCAACTTAACGCCCCACAACAACTTGACATTTAATCATTTATAGATTATAATTTACACAATGCCAATTGTGGCAGAACGTTGGCAACTTGAGGAGGGGAGAACGATGGTTGAGATGTTCTTGTCGGCCTTGGTTGGTATCGGATTTTTTGTAGCGGTTTTCATCGCGTGCGTCACATTTGAGATCTATCTCGGGATAGCCGGGCGTATTCTTGAGGGAGTGATCGACAGCATCAATAACGACGTTATGAGGTGGCTGGTTGTTGTGCCAACAATCATTCTTCTCGCAACCCCACTTCTTTACGGCGTAGTATGGAGTCTAAGCGTCGTGGGGGATGGTGTTATCAGCAAAATCCGCGGTCCACAACAAATCTTCGTCCAGACAGTTCAGCCCACGCAAGCCGAAAAAAAGTAACTGCTGCGTTCGAAATTCGCCGGTCTCCCGACCGGCTTTTATGTTTTTAATTTATCCCACAAAATTTTTTCAAAAAATCAACCAAGAAACCAACTCTTTTCCAAGCGAAGGACGTAGACGATGGGTAACAAATCAATGAATCTTTTTGGCATGAAATAAGCAAAAATTTGCTGTATGAGTCCCAATTTATTTTTTTTCATAAAAAACAAATTGGTCGAGTTAAAATTTTTGCTCTATTTCACACAAAAAGAGAATTGATTTGTCCATCGTCGGAGTTTCGCGCCGAAAAGAGTTGGTTCCCACCGATATATTTTTAATTTATCCCGCACCCTAAACCCCATACCCTGAACCCTAAACTACCCCAGCCTATCATTCTTAATAAAAATCTTCAGCCCCTTTAACCAAATTTGAAAAGCCCTCCAAAACGGCATGATGGAAGAAATGTAATACAGCTCAATCAAACCTTTAAAAACCCATGCCGGAAAACCCTTTAATACAAAACTCCCAATCTTCGCGATAGCAAATTTACCGCCCACCGGCACAACATAAGGGTAATCTTTCGGCTCGTAAGTATAAGTTTTTTTAACTTTTGAAATCTTGGCCTCGCTTTTAATCTCTTCTAGTATATTTTTAGAGACTACATCGGCTTGTTCGATGGCCGCGCGAGCAACGAGCGGCACGGGCTTTTGCGTCTTCGGGTCATAAACGCATATGGCATCTCCAAGACCATAGATTTTACCATATAGCTTTAAGTCCGGCGTCTGCGGCAAGCATTCCATCCCGGCATGTGCGACAACCCTCCCACCCTCTGCCCGCAAAGGAAGTGTGGCCATGAGAGTCGCGGCCCGGACGCCCCCCGTCCAAATCAAAATATCAAATGGAACTTCATCTCCATTTTCCAATACTGCGACCTCGGGCCGCACGTCTCTTATTTTGCGCGAGAGCATTAAATTTACACCCAAATCACGCAATCTCTCTTCCGCCAATTTTGAAATTTTAGGCAGAAACCCGGGCAAAACCGTCTCTTGCGCTCCCACAATTGTAACGCTGGCCCTACACTTATTTTTGGCTTCTAGGGCTAACTCGCAGAGCCACTCCTGAAGCTCGCCGGCAAGCTCCACTCCTGTTGAACCTGCCCCTCCTATAAATATCCTTAGCTCGTCTTTGGTATAATAATTTTCAATTACTTTATCACGCAAAACCATCGCGTCATAAAAAGTTTTAAAAGATAAAGAATTTTCTTTTAACCCGGGAATATCAAAATAATTAGTTTCCGAGCCCATCGCCAAAACGAGATAATCAAATTTTAATTTTGTCTCTCCGCAATGTATATCGCCGTCTATTAAATCCAACTCGGTAATCACGTCTTTTATAAAAATAATATGATAGCCCGATGTAATTTCCCGAATGTCAAAAGTAACAATATGCTTTAGATCGCACATGTTAGCGGTCTCTTTTGAGGTGGTTGCGGCCTCATACAAAGTGGGTGTGTATGTATGAAAGGCGTTTTTATCTATTAGGATAATTTGATAACGATCCGCGAGCTTTAGATTATCAATGGACTGCGCTAAATTAACGGCGGCTCGTAACCCTCCAAAACCCGCGCCCACAATAACAATATTTTTTTTCTTACCATCCATATGTATCAGTTTAACATAAAGATATATTACTCACCCTGTAGGGGGGTATGCGCGAGCGTCGGCACTGTTATTGACATTTTATAAAAAGTTGATTATAATAATTCAAGATCTGGAACAAGGCGCTTCCAGATTGGCTGGTTGGTTCTTTGAAAGGACTCCTGAGTTGAAGAGAGTTGCACTGTTGTCTTTAATCTTTTTTGCTCTATTTGGCTTTGGATCCATGGCTAGGGGAGAAGAAGGGCTTTCGGAATCCGAAAAAACCAAACTGCTGCCCATTCGCTATGGTATAGAAGCTTTAAACGAGAATGCCAAAGAAAAAATTATCACCACCGAACAGATGCAGCTAGGAATAGCTAGATATCTTACAGAAGCAGAAGGATTAATCGGCAAGAAAGTTAACCTCTCGGATATCATCTCTATTGAGGCGATGCCCCAAAAAGAGCTGACAGCGCTTCAAAAGTTTGCCGGCCTTATTACCTTTGTGAATATCCTTTGGGTCATAGCTATCTTTGTCGGCGTTATAAGCGGCACCTATCTATTTGGAGATTTGATAACCGAGCTCTTGGCGCTATTTGTAAACATCCCGCTCGAATTTTATGAATATTTACTCTATTCAGGGAGCTTGGCTCTTCTGTATTTCGGGACGACCTTTAAGCCGGAGATTGCGCCATACGTTGGCTTTACCGGCTGCTTAGCTCTTGGTGGAGCTATGCATTTATCGATGTTTATAAGAGAAGGCAGGATAAAAGAGTATAAAATTTTTTCTGTTCTTTTTATAATATGGGCTACGGCAGCTCTAATGTATGAGAGTTCGTTAATTGGTTTTGCCGCGGTCGTGGCTTTAATGGGAGCGCTGGGATTTTCTGCCGTCATGTATCCCGGTTGTATAGCCATAGGCTTTGAAGATGATAGTGCCATTGGTAGAGCTACCGCGGCGGCCTTTGTTATTCTAGCTACCTTTGTCGGAATGCGTTCTGATTGGTTGCCATATTCCGACAAGTTAAAGATTTTTGAAGGTGGCGCATTGTTCATGGGCAGTTTTGTCGGATATTTGGGGCTACTCATTGCTTCGAGTCGTTGGTATAATGGACGCGGATACTGGCATCTCCAGATAACCACCATTGTTGCGGGGCTTGTAGCAATAGGCGTTGGATCAATTTACGGAATCGGCGAACTCCAGAAGATTGGCGGAACTTTCTTCGTGATCTATCTACTGGAGAAACTTTTTGAAATTCCCGTTAACAGCCGAAGGGAATACGCCACATTAGGATTAATAGTTTCCGGTGTGCTATATGCAATCGCTATGGCAGTAAAGAGTCATCCGGAAACGTTGGGCAAGTATGTTTTCATGTTTCAATAAAATAAGATGCCTCCAAAGGCATCTTTTTTAAAACTTATTTTTTAGTGACAGTTATGATATAATCTATCTATTCAGACATATCGGATGTAATTATGAAATTTATCTCTTCTCTCAAATCAAAAAACCTCTCTAAAGAAACGGTTCTTTTGCGCGTTGATTTAAACGTGAAAAATTTAAATGATTCACTGCGTCTCGAAGCCATAATCCCCACTGTTAAATTTTTATTGGGAAGAGACGCAAAAGTTGTAATACTAAGCCACCGTGGCCGTCCGCAAACACTGGAAGGACAAAAAGTTAATTTTGATTCATCCTTGACCCTCTCGCCGTCAATTCCATTTTTGTCAAAAAATATCAGCGCTCCCATCAAATTTATAGATAATTTTGATTTTGAAGAAATAAAAAAAGAAATTAAAGACGCCCCCCAAAGAAGCGTCTTTATGCTTGAAAATCTTCGCTTCCTGCCCGGGGAAGATAAAAATGATCCTGGGCTCGCCAAATCGCTCGCGTCTCTGGGAACAATTTATATAAACGACGCTTTCGCCGTGTCGCACCGCAAAAATGCTTCGGTAGTCGCTATTGCCAAATATCTTCCGTCATATGCCGGCCTGTTATTTGAAAAGGAATATAAAGCGCTATCGCTTATTACTAAAAAACCCAAACGCCCTCTCATATTTATAATCGGCGGAGCTAAAGCCGCGGATAAAATTCCTGTTATAAAAAGTTTTCTAAAAAAAGCCGACGCTTTTCTTTTGGGCGGGGCGGTCGCTAACACGCTTTTAAAAGCCAAAGGCGTTGATGTCAAAAACTCGCTTTATGACGAAAAGTTGCTCGACCTTGCCGCGAATCTTATTAAAAATAAAAAAATAATTCTTCCCAAAGACTGGGAAACTGAAAATTTTCAAATTTTAGACATTAGCTCCGCGACCATTGCGGAATTTAAAAAACACATCAAAAAGGCCAAAACCATCGTGTGGAATGGCCCGTTGGGTTTATTTGAAACCCCGCGCTTCAGAGGCGGCTCAAAAGCTATTGCCGAAGCCATTGCCGAAAGCAAAGCATATTCGGTGGTAGGAGGAGGGGAGACCACGCAATTTATAAAAAGTCTAGATCTTCAAAATAAAATTTCTTTTCTTTCAACCGCCGGCGGCGCCATGCTCGAATTCTTGGCCGGTCAAAAACTCCCGGGTATTGAAGTGTTAAAATAAAAGTATAAACTATGAAAAACATTATCGTCATTTATCACAAAGACTGCACCGATGGCTTTAGCGGCGCTTGGGCGGCTTGGAAAAAGTTGGGCAATAAAGCCGATTATATTGGCGTCCGTCCGGGTGAATTGCCCAAAGAAGAACTAAAAGATAAAGAAATATATTTTATTGACACCCTGCCGCGTGAAACTGATATGGTCGCGGTCGTCTCAAAAAATAAAAAAGTGGTAGCTATTGACCATCATCAGAGCGGGGCACAATCAGCCAAGCTCGCGAGCGACAGTTTATACAAAATGGAAAATTCAGGAGCAGTATTGGCTTGGCAGTATTTTCATCCTCAAAAACCCACGCCTCAATTTTTAAAGCACGTGGAAGACTTTGATCTTTGGAAATTTAAATTGCCTAAAAGTAAGGAGGTTTTTATATACTCACAACTTTTTGAATTCACATTCAAAAATTGGGATAAGTTGGCGAAACAAATGGAGAATTCTGATTCAAGAAAAGAAGTTATAAAAAGCGGCTCACTGCTTTTAGCTTATGAAAATCAGCTGGTTGGCAATTTAGTCAAAAAAAATGCCGAACTTGTTGAATTTGAGGGCATAAAAACTTTGGCGGTTAACGCCCCTGAATTTCAATCGCAAATTGCTAATTTGCTATATAAAAAATTACCGCCCATCTCTATTGTATGGTGCGAAAAAGAGGGTAAAATAAAAGTATCACTTCGCTCTGATGGCACAATTGATGTGGCAAAAATTGCCGGAAAATATGGCGGGGGAGGGCACAAAGCATCGTCCGGCTTCTCATTCCCGGCCGATCAGCCAAAACCGTGGAAGCGCATATGACAAAAGTTTAGTTCCCGAGCCAAGTCGAGGGACTACCATGCATAATGACTAAATTTTCAGATGAATAAAATTATAATTTACACCGACGGCGGAGCGCGCGGCAACCCCGGGCCCGCGGCTTGCGGCTATGTTATAAACGACAAACCTTATGGCGAGTATTTAGGCGCGCGACTCACAAATAACGAAGCCGAATATAAAGGCGTAATTGAAGCATTAAAAAAGGCTTCTGCTCTATTGGGCAAAGAAAAATCCTCCAAAGCGGAGGTTGAAGTGCGTATGGACTCCGAGCTGATAGTCCGCCAACTTCTAGGTGTTTATAAAGTCAAGCAACCGCATCTTAAATTATTATTTACCGACGCGCGCAATCAAATTTTAAATTTTAAAAAAGTAAACTTTATTCATATTCCACGCGAAAAAAATAAAGAAGCTGACGCTATGGTCAATAAGATACTAGACTCCCAATAATTATGGAAAAAATTACTTCATCTAACGTCGAAAATCCAACAAATCTGCGCGTCCCGGATCATATTGCTAAAAAGCAAATTGAGAAAGAAATTGATTTCGATAAACTTCAATCTAAATTAAATAAAAAAAGTGTTTTTTTGCTGGATAGAGACCTCTATTTTAATGAAGAAGATCTATTCCTAAAAGCGCTAGCTCGGCTGATCTATGAATTGAAACCCAATATCGAAGAATACGACACAATTTTAAGCGACGACGCGAGTGGCCGCCTTGTTTCGCTACTGATAAGAAAAATCGCAAACGAGGCCCGAAAATTTCTAGATAAAAAACCAATTAAAGCATTTTTTATAGCCAGCGGGAGAAGATTTGATGACTACAACAAAGAGCAACTGGGTTGGCAAGAACGCGAAATGGCTGTAAAAAAATTCCTGATAGAAAATAGCCATAAATTTGGCAAAACCCTGGTGGTAACCGAGCAAATAGTAGAAGGACAAAGTATTGAAATTTTAGCTCCATTACTTCAAGATGCCGGCATAAAATTTGATGTCGCCGCAGCCTCGGTTGCTGAAACAGCTTTTAGGCATGGAGTAGACTATTTCTTAAGGGAAAAATTCAATAGTCAGCTTTATTATGGGGAAGTTGGTAATCATGCGGCGGTAGCGCAATATAATACACCTGAAGCTATGGGTGTAACCAAAAAATCTTCAATGGGCGCTCATCCGATTAGAGCGACTTATAATTGGGGAATCACTAAGACAACCAGAGAAGATTTAAGCGTCATCGCTAAAGAGTTCAAAAAATTGCTTTAACTAAAAACTATTGCATTTTGTCTAAATACGTGCTATAATTAAGGAGTCAGTGGCAAGATGATTGATCTGATACAAATCAGATAGGAAAGTCCGGACACTCATGCGCATCTCACTAAGGCGAGATGCTAAGATAATGAAAAGTGAAAAATTATGGAATTCGCTATAGCTCATGATTTTTATAAATCATCGCGTAGCGATACTTAAATTTTTCATTTTTAGTTTTTATTTTTACATTTTTTAGCACCAAACTTTAGTGAGGTGCGTAAATGGTAGCGGGTAACGCCCGTCGGTAGCGATACAGAGGTGCGAACAGTGATGCCGAAATCCGAAAGGAATTCGGAGGCCCAATCTCAAGCTAGTCGGTCTAATCCGGATATAGAGATCAAAAATCCGGAGTGAAACAGCTAAATCCTTACCAGAGTGCAAGGTCGCGCTCCGACATTTGTCGGAGAGAACCGCTAGAATCGTCGAGTAATCGGCGGTCCAGATAAATAATCGTCTACCCTGAACCAGTTTTACTGGTCGGGTATACAGAATCCGGCTTATTAGCCGCTGACCAAAATTCCCCGCAAGGGGAATTTTGTTTGACGACGAATTAAGGGTTGTTTTTAAATTTCTCCCATTTCCATGACGATCGTCATGGAAATGGGAGAAATTTAAAAGAGCCGTCTCCGGCCCAATTTTAAAATATTTCAAACGCCCGATTCACCGCGTCTTTCGCATCCGGCGCCATGGCAATCACCTTTCTATCATCTATCTCTTTATGCTGAAACGACTTATCAGACACAATAATATTAGGCACATCTTCACGCTTCAAAAACACAAGTGAGTTTATAACTCCCTGCGGCAATACATGCAAAAAGCTTTCGTTAACCACAATCCCATAAATAGCAATTTCTGCGCCTTCATTTTTCGCCACACTCAACTCCTTAAGATAATCAACGTACCTATAGCTAAGTAGCCACGATTTAGCGCCAAACCCCAGCTCCTCTTCGGTCTCACGCGTAATCGCCGCATGGAACTTATCCGGAGCGGCTAGAAGCATTTCTTTCTGGCTCAAGCCTCCAAACACCGTTGTCTGACAACAGCCCACAAACGCCTGCGACTTAACAATCCACAAAAGAGATTCCTCATTTTTATCGCACGTCACACTACCGCGCCGAGACAGTAACGCCACTTTTCCAAAATTAAGTGAATCGACAAGCACCAATAGTCCTGCCGCCGGTTTCTTCGCCACATCCCACCTCCTCTTAAAGTTGACTAAATACTATCATGCCCCATACCAATTGTCAAACTAAAAAATTGTAACCCCTCACACCCATAAGTAAGTATTGAAAAATTGCGCAGAGCTAAGTCTTTTTAGAGACTAGGACTCGGGGCAAGCGCCCCGGAGCGGGCTCTAAAAAGACTTAGCTCTGCGCAATTTGCTGTTATAAGCCGTGAGTGATTACAAAAACTCCCCTGACAATTGTCAGGGGAGTTTTTGTTTATAATCTACAATCCTTGAAGTTCCGCGTCAATCGCTTTAAATTCAGCGTCTAAATCGGTCAAATCGGTACCCAGCAAATCTTCATTTGCTACGGCTTGCGCGGCGACCTCCAAGCTTTGAGCGCTATCCACTGGTAATGTTCCCGGAGAACTCATCCAAAAATAAGCAATAAGCGCGACGACTGCAAGAACTACAATTATCATTAAGGCATTTTTGTTCATAAATTAGTAACGGACCTACTGCGTAAAGCTTTTCCGTATGAAGTTTTAATAGGAGAAGTCTTTACGCAGTGGGTCTAATTTTTAATTTGATTGCGTTGTAGTCGCGGGCGTAGTGGTAGCCACTCTATCGTCACGATCAGCCGGTTTTACAATCTTAGCCAACGCCACGGCGACGTTTCTCACTGCTTCGCGAGCGTCTTTAACTTTTTCATGGATCTTTCGAAGATCCTCATGTAAAGCTTTTCGAGCCGCAGTGATTGCTGTTTTCATCGTTGCTTCATCTGTGAATACAATAGGATAGGTCTTAGCCGCTTGAGCCTTAACGGCTTCTTCGGCAGACGCAATTGCCGCCTTTGCTAGAACTGCTAATCTTTTTGGCTCTGAAACGTCCAATCCTCTGGCTTCGGCTTTAGCGATTCTCTCTTCAATTCTTGAAAGGGAACTTTTTAACTTACCCAACACATCCATGTAATGATCCATCATTCTCTCGTTTAAAGCGTGAAGTTGCTTTTCAACATTTTCGGCGATTTTCTTTTTTCTCTCATCTTTTAATTTAGCCAATCTCGCCTTAAACTCTTCTCTTTCTTTATTAATCTTCTCCTTAGCCTCGTCTCTTTTCACCTTTACCGCCTCTCTTAAATCTTCGCGTTTATCTTTAATTGTGTCACGAATATCCGCCTTGACATCACGAGTAGCCCCCTTCAAACCCTCTCGCAATTTTTGTGCTTCGACCATAACATCCTTTCTTAAATCTTTCACTTCGCCCTTAACATTCTCGCGCAAATCTCTAACATCCTTCCGAAGCTCCTCGCGTGCCTCTCGCGGCCTTGCCGCCGCCGGCTCTTGGGCCATAACCGGCATTGCCAAACTTAATAACGTTGCAATTGATATTATTTCTTTTTTCATAATTTTAATAATAACCTTTCACGACCTATACATTTAATTAAAGTCGCTCGGCAAACACTTGTCAAACCACAACTACGAGTAAGTCATGGTTTTGTTTCATAGCAAAGAATCTCGCAATTGGTATAATTAGAATAAAATGCTAAAGCAAGAAATCCAAAAACTGATACAAGGCGATGTATACGACGACCCCGAATCGCTTAGAAAATTCAGTCGCGATGCCAGTTTATTTAAAGTTGCGCCACGGCTTATTGTCGCTCCCAAAAGTTCAGAAGATTTAAAAAACCTTGTCAAATTTATCAATAATAAAAATTTAATCCCCGAGCCTGTTGAGGGGCTACCGCTATCTTTAACCGCCCGTTCGGCCGGCACCGACATGACTGGCGGCCCCTTGGGAGAGTCAATTATCATAGACTTCACCAAATATTTTAATCATATAAAAGAAGCAGGGGAAGGTTATGTCACCGCCGAGCCTGGTGTTTATTATCGCGATTTCGAGAAAGAAACTTTAAAAACCGGCCAAATTTTGCCCTCGTATCCGGCCTCCAAAGAAATCTGCGCACTTGGCGGCATGGTCGCTAACAATTCCGGCGGTGAGAAAACATTGTCGTATGGAAAAACGGAGAGATATGTTCAAAAATTAAAAGTAGTTCTCCATGATGGGGAAGTTTATGAATTCAAGCCCCTCACAAAAATCGAGTTTGATGAAAAATTAAAACTTCAAAATGTAGAGGGCGAAATTTATCGCCGAACATTTAAACTGATTGAAGATAACTACGATGCCATCCAATCGGCTAAGCCGCATGTATCTAAAAATTCAGCCGGTTACGCTTTGTGGAACGTATGGGACAAACAAACTTTTGACCTTACAAAACTATTTGTGGGCTCTCAAGGCACATTGGGCCTCATAACCGAAATTGAATTTAAGCTCGTAAAGCCCAAAAAACATTCCAAACTTTTGGCCATATTTTTAAAAGATTTAAAGAAGCTTCCGGAAATAATAACTCGCGTCTTAAAAAATTCGCCTGAAAGTTTTGAGTCTTTTGATGATAACACTCTAAAACTCGCCTTAAGATATTTGCCCGATCTTATAAAATTAATTAAGCCCAAAAATATCTTCTCGCTCGCGTGGCAATTCTTGCCCGAATTCTGGATGCTTGTAACCGGCGGCATCCCTAAATTAATTTTACTCGCCGAATTCACCGGCGATGAAGAATCTGAAATAGACCAACGCGCCGGAGACACGGAGCGGTCCGTTAGAGAATTAGGCGTCAAAACTCGCTTTGCGAAAACCGAGGAAGAATCAAAAAAATATTGGACTATACGCCGCGAAAGCTTTAATCTGCTTCGTTATCACATAAAAGACAAACGCACCGCTCCATTTATAGATGATATGGTGGTTCTAGCCCAAAAACTTCCGGAATTCTTACCCGAACTCCAAAAAATTATGAATAAATATCCTGATTTAATTTACACAATAGCCGGCCACGTTGGCGACGGCAATTTTCATATCATTCCGTTAATGGACTTGGCCAAAAAATCCAACCGCGAGCTAATCCCCAAGCTTTCTAAAGAAGTTTATGACTTGGTTTTTAAATATGGCGGCTCAACAACCGGGGAGCACAATGACGGGATTGTTAGAACACCCTATCTAAAAGATATGTTCGGAGAAAAGATTTATTCATTGTTTGAAGAAATTAAAAAAATCTTTGACCCTCAAAACATCTTTAACCCGGGCAAAAAAGTGGGCGGCTCCATAAAATACGCCATAGCGCATTTAGCGGAAGAGAATAAATAGACTCCACACCCCTCCGTCATTGTGACTCGTCCCGATCCTTGCGTCGGGAGGCTTTGCGCGGCAATTTCAGAAGTCCCACTTCCCAATATTCCTCTCCGCATTTGGAAGTGAGACTTCCCAAATATTAATTTTCTTGTTTACCAAAGACGCGAAGTAAAAAAATCCCGCAAAACATGCGGGTTAATTATTATCTAGAGAAAATTATTGCTAGAAACAAAAGTACAGCTAAACACAGTAATAGCCCAATACCCGGATGATCTTTTAACCATTTTACTATATCCGAGTCTGCTTTACTCTTTTCTTCCAGGCGTTTCTCGAGAGCTGATATGTCAATTTTAGTAACCTTTTCTGATGCCTGCGCGGCATAAGCTAATACATCGTTATATAAGTCGTCCTCTATCCTTATATATTTTTTGTCCGAACCTTTGTCATCAGACGCTACTCCTAAAACTCTGTATTCTTCGTACTGTTCCACAATATATTTGCCGTCATGGCTGGCCTTAATATCCTTGAGGTCAAGAGGGTTCCCATACGCCTCGCGCTCAACCGGAGTCATATTCTTATCAATATAATCAACAATGCCATAAATAACTAGGCCAACCACGAGCAAAGACATCAGGACAAAAGCAAAGCTCTCAAACGGCTTTTTGTCAAAATCAATCATTTCTTTCCCTCCCCTCGTTCCCTTGAGAAACTAAAGACATTATAGACCAAATAAGGCACGAAGTCAAACGCTCGCATTCGGTTCTATATATGATGCATAAAATTGTCATTACGAGGTACTCCGAAGCCCTGCCTGCCGGTAGGCAGGGATTCTTCTTCCCTATAACCTAACAGCTACCAACTTCTTTAAGGTGTGTGATATTATTTAATACATGTTAACCATCAAAGAAACAGAACAAAAGAAAAAACTCGCTGCGAAAGTTATAACCCAACTCAAAAAATTATTCCCTAAATCAAAAATTGCCTTAAAATATGGCAACAATTGGGAGTTGATGGTCGCGGTGCAACTCTCCGCCCAATGCACCGATAAAAAAGTGAATGAGGTTACGGAAAAATTATTCAAAAAATATAAAACGCTTGATAATTATGTAAATGCCAAAAGCCGCGAATTTGAACGTGATATTCATTCCACCGGCTTCTACCGAAATAAAACTAAAAATATCCTGGCGGCCGCAAAAATAATAAAAGAAAAATATAATGGCCAAATTCCGAAAACTATGAAGGAGATTTTAGAGCTTCCCGGCGTAGCCAGGAAAACTGCCAATGTCGTTTTAGGAAACGCCTATGGAGTAGTAGAGGGGATTGCGGTTGACACTCATATCAAGCGCCTTTCTAAAAAACTGGGTCTTACCAACGAAACCGACCCCGTTAAAATTGAAAAAGATTTGATGGCTATCATCCCCAAAAAAGAATGGTTTAATCTTACCTACCGACTTATTGATTACGGCCGCAAATTTTGTGTGGCGAGGCGACACGACCACCAAAGGTGCCCACTCGTTGGCATAAAATAACATCCCAATATTCTAGAGAATTTGGGATGTTGAGGTTAAAAAATAATAATGCCCTCCGACAAGTGTCGGAGGGCAAAATTCACGCATTCACGGCTAAGAAAGTATTTGCGGAGGGCACAGAGACCCCGTGCCCATTGCACTCCGCTCCCGAAGGCGCGATATGATGCTCCAAAGCATAAAAGGCCGAATGATCATCCCACGCGCCATTTACAACCGGCACCATCCTAAGGCAAGTGTTACAGCGAGCATGGCGGATCATGTCTGCCTGAACCCTACACACCACCTGTGACTGAACCATTTGCTCCTCCCTTCCATTCAGGCACGATTGCCTCAAACGCTTTGGCAAAATCTCCCAATCTAATGAGCTCTTGTAGATTCCGCGGCAACTCATCAAGGACAGATGCCATCGTCTTGAAGTACTCTCGCTGTAACAAATCGATCTCGTCTTTTTTGAAAGCATACCAAAGAAAGTCTTGAGCATCCGAAATCTCACACCTCAACACTTCATCAATTCCCATACCATCTTCTTCGAGTTCTCTCGATTTCGAAAGTAAAATTGCCAGAAGAAAATACTTTTTCACCGCTTCGCTCATCTTTTCCTTTCGCGTTTCACAACCACTCCAATTATAGCAAACATTATTAAAATAGTCAAGTTAATATGTTGCCAGTTCAAGAACGTCCCATCTGTCATTCCAGCCCTTCGATAGACTCAGGATAAACTCCCGCTGGAATCCAGACAATTTTTAACTTCTGAATCCTCAGGTCAAGCCCGAGGATAACAAAATGCAACTAATGCTATCACTAAGCAAACTCGGCTCAAAAAATTTGACTATTCACTAATACTTTGCTAATATATTAACCAGCCTCCGAGGATGTTCTCGGATATTGACAATTCAAAAAGGAGGAGGGGTGTGAGTGACGTCGATACCCTAATTGCGCAACGAAAATTAGAAGAATCCCGTGTATCTGAACTAGAAAAAGATGTAAATAAACAACTCGAACAATTTGATGAATTAGTTGCGGCACACTCCGCTAAACCCAGCAAATTTTCGCTTCAAGTTATATTTACGCATATCATTTACGCTGTAATGTTTTTTATCGGATTTCTATATAGAAGTGGGGCTATCGCCCCCATGTTACTTGTTGCCGCAATGATTTTTTTTGCTTATCAAATTCATGAATACCACCACTATGGAGATGAAATGAGTTTGAATGAAGTGGTCATACAAAATGAAAAATTAAAAATATCTTATTTTCGCTATGACAAAATATATTGTAGCCGAGTATGGGCTGAATCAAATTTTATTCTAGTCCCATTAGATGGCATTCAAATTGAATATAGAGAAAATCAGATAGATACCTTGGTAGCCTCTAGTGAATTGGCAGCCTATGGTGAGCTATGGAGGTTAATTAGCGGTGAAGAAGACTATAGTGGAAAAGATAGAGGTGTTGCAAAAATAGTCGTTCCAACACAAGAAGACGTTTTAAAATGGGAAATCTTTTTGGAAAAGGCTAAAGAGGGCATTCGCGTTCGCCGTGTTTCTCCGCCAGAATTGAAGTAGCTAGCTCTAGCCGCCCGCAAGGCGGATTTTTTTATCTTAATTTTTACTATTTGATATTTAATTTTTGATATATAATTATTGTGATGTCTAAAAAACAAAATACAAAATTTATTTTTGTAGTCGGCGGTGTAATGTCGGGAGTAGGTAAAGGCGTGGCGAGCTCTTCTATTGGCAACATCATTCAAGCGCGGGGGTTTGAAGTGACTGCCGTAAAAATTGACCCTTATGTGAATCTGGACGCCGGCACCATGAACCCCACCGAACACGGTGAAGTCTTTGTTTTAAAAGATGGAATGGAATGCGATCAAGACATGGGCAACTACGAAAGATTTTTAAATCGCGAGCTCGACCGCGACAACTATATGACAACCGGAAGCGTCTATCAGGCCGTCATCCAAAAAGAAAGAAATCTACATTTTGAAGGCAAGTGCGTAGAGGTTGTTCCTCATATTCCCTTGGAAGTTATAAATAAAATAGAAAACGCCGCCAAAAAAAATAAAGCGGATATTGTTATAACTGAAATCGGCGGCACCATAGGGGAGTATCAAAACATGATTTTTTTGGAAGCCGTGCGCATGCTTCGACAAAAGCACCCGGGAAGTGTCGTGCTGGTTTTAGTAAGTTACCTTCCGCTCTTAGGCAAAGACAATGAGTTAAAAACCAAACCCACTCAATATGCGGTGCGCACCCTACACTCCGCCGGACTTCAACCGGATTTTATCTTAGCTCGCGCTCATATGCCGCTTGATCAAAAACGCAAAGAAAAGATCGCTTTCAACTGCAATATGAGAGAAGCGGATATTGTCTCAGCCCCCGATATTGAAAGTATTTATGAAATTCCGCTTAATTTTGAAAAAGACCATTTAAGTAGCAACATTCTCGCCAAGCTTGGCCTTCGCCCGAAAAAAAATGATTTAAAAAATTGGGCCACGCTTGTCAGTAATATAAAAACCGCTAAAAAGTCCGTAAAAGTTGGCATTGTCGGCAAATATTTCAGCACGGGTAATTTCATGCTGGCCGATTCTTATATTTCAGTAATAGAAGCCGTAAGGCACGCCGCTTACAGCCAAAAAATAAAGCCGATTTTAGAATGGGTGAATGCTGAAGAGTTAGATCCTAAAATTTCTAAAAATTATAAAACGAATCTTAAAAAATTATCCGTTTACGACGGCATATTAGTCCCGGGTGGTTTTGGAGGAAGGGGAGTGGAGGGTAAAATCAATGCCATAAAATTCGCTCGTGAAAACAAAACTCCCTACTTAGGCTTGTGTTATGGAATGCAACTCGCGACCATTGAATTCGCAAGGAATGTCGCAAAACTTTCCAATGCCCATACAACCGAAGTCAATCAAAAAACCCCGCATCCGGTGATAGACATTTTGCCTGAACAAAAAAAGAATCTTGAATCTAAAGATTATGGCGCCACCATGCGTTTGGGCTCATATCGAGCCGAATTAAAACGCGGCTCAATTGCCCATGCTTCTTACAAAAAAGACGCGATTTATGAACGCCACCGGCATCGCTATGAAGTAAACCCCGAGTATATCCAAAAACTTGAAAACAAGGGTTTAATTTTCTCCGGCATTTCGCCCGACCGAAAGCTTATGGAAATAATAGAGCTTCCAAAAGACAGGCACCCGTTCTTCGTAGCCACTCAATTTCACCCCGAGTTCCAATCCCGCCCCCTTGACCCCCACCCGCTCTTTGAGGCATTCATTAAAGCATCTGTAAAAAAATAAAACCCCCAAAGGGGTTAGTTAGAAAACTTTACTCATGGTGCGTGCCGCTTCGGCTTTATCACGGCAAGCGGCCCCGGCCAAAGTAATAAACAACTCTTTATAATAAATCGCACTCCGACCGTTTCTATTTATACTTTCCTTAACAAAACTATATACACCGAAAAAATTTATTAGCCAAGTAAACCAGCTCGTCAGAATGGAAAAAATATAAATTTCGACAATAGAACAAATAATTCCACCGACAATGCCTATAAGTAGCTTGAGTATTAAACCATCAATAGGTAGAAGCAACACGCTGGCCGTAACATGCACAGCAAACAAGACAACAAAGATAAAAAGAGTTTGGAAAAACTTACCCAAACCAACGGCGGAGTGGCCTCTCCATGCATCCTTCCACTGCAACATTTGATACAGCTTCGCGTCATCGCCTTTGAGCACAGCTATTACGTTTTGCCTTAAAATTGGTTTTCCTGAAGGATCAACGTCTCTATAATTCTCACCGAACACTTCTATAACTTGATTACTTTTGCATCCAGGATCCTCGAATAAACGATCTTCGCCACCCTCATAACAATATTCAAATCCCGGATACCTATTATCAATACGTTCTCCGTTCGAGAAAATCTCTCCAGTGGACTTAAAAGATATTGTTCCCGAAGGTAAAAAGCTTCCAGATTTCCCGTCATTTTCGGGCAAAGTGTCACGAGCTTCACTCATCTCTTCTCACCTCCTAAAAGCTACATAAATAATATAATAAATGACCTAACTTTGTCAAATATTACTTTTTCGAGTTCGGTGAATAATGTTATTTTAAGACGTCATTGCAAGGAACGAGTCCGCGAGTGACGCGGCAATCTCGGAAGTCCCACTTCCCCATATTGTCCCCTGCATTTGGAAGTGGGACTTCCCAGGTATTGATTTTAAAAATGCCCAAATAGAGCCATTATTCACCAAACTCCTTTTTTCCGGTATCTCAACATGTATTTTTTAAATTAATTATATTATAATTAAAATATGAACAAACCTTTATTTATATCTTTCTTTTTATTACTAAGTTTATCAGTCTGCGGCGCGGCATACGGCCAAGCTGTTTCAGCCGAAGACATTCCTGTTGAAATTACCATCGCTCAAATAAGCGATACGGTTGACGAATCAGAAGATGTCGGCCTCTTACCGAATAGCTCATTTTATTTTCTAAAAGAGCTACGAAGAAGCTTGACCAAATTTTTTGCCTTTAGCGCGGACAAAAAAGCTGAATTAGAGATAAAATTCGCTGATGAGAAAGCTAAAGAATTAAAAGTTGTCCAAAGAAAGAATCCTGAAGATATCAAAGGTATCAACAAAGCCGTCAAGAACTACGACGAAGCCAAAGAATTGCTTGACGCACGCTTCGATAGATTTATGAGGGGGAAATCAACTCCGGAAAGAGAAAAACTACTCGATTCCTGGAACGATAAGATGAAATCCCATAAGGCGGTTTTTGACGATCTAAAGGATCAATACGCCGGTAATCCCGATGTCAAGGGAATATTAGGAGATGTGGACAGAAAATTTGACGCCGTTCTTCCACTAACCGATTTCAAATTAAACAAAAAAGAGTTTTTTGATGAACTGGATGAAGTCGCTAAATCGGACGTATACCTTGAAGAAGTTAAAGAGATTGAAGATTTGAAAGCAGACATTGCCAGAGGATCAGACAAGCCGGCTAGGACCGATTGCCCGGCCATTGAAAAAGACATTGAAAAAGTAAAAGCTTTGCTAAGAGCGGGTAAACTTTTCGGGCCTGATGCCGCGAGACAATTCGGGATACTTAATAATGAGCTGAAGGCTTGCCAAGGAAAAACCAGAAAACCAAAATCAGCCACCACCCCATCAAAAAGCTCACCCACCTCTGGCACGTCAAAATGTGATGAAATAAAAAAGCAAATGGCCGAGCTAGGCAATCAATTTCAAAAACAGCAAATGAGCATAACGGAATACACGCAAAAAGCCCAAGAGCTTAACAAGCAACTCTTCGCCTGCGTGGCCGAATCGGCAAAAATACCCAGCTTGGGGATTTGAGTTACAAAAAATTTTTTGTAACAAAACTTTTTTTCATCGTTATATTTGTAATGGAAAATAATTTCACACCAAAAAAATTTTTATTTATTAACTCCGAGGCGCTAGTTGGCGACCTCGCCTGGAATGTTAAAAAGGAAGGTAATGAAGTCAAGCTTTTCACAAAGTCTAAATCAGACGCCGATGTCTATGACGGGATTTTAGAAAAAGTAGACGATTGGGAGAAGCACAAAGACTGGGCTGATGTTATAATTTTCGCTGAAGACGGTTATGGCGCTGTAGCCGAAAAATTAAGAAAAGAAGGAAAGCTTGTAATTGGGGGCGCGATTTACTCCGATAAGCTTGAGATGGACCGAGAATTTGGCCAGTTGGAAATGAAAAAATACGGTATCAATATTTTACCGCAAGACCAGTTCTCCGACTATGATGAAGCGATTGAATTTATTAAGAAAAGTCAGGAAAGATATGTTTTTAAACCCGCCGGGAATGTCCCTTCAAGCGGCAAAGCATTGTCTTACTTAAGCCAAGAAGAAGACAGCAAAGATTTGCTGGATCTTTTGGTTCAAAATAAAAAAGTCTGGCAGAAAAAAGTCCCGCTCTTTCAGCTTCAAAAGTACGTATCCGGAGTTGAGATTGCCGTCGGCGCTTTCTTCAACGGCAAAGATTTTATAATGCCAATTAACGTAAACTTCGAGCATAAACGACTCTTTCCCGGAGAATTAGGCCCTTTTACCGGAGAAATGGGAACTTTGATGTTTTGGAGCAAACCCAATACATTATTCAAGAGTACTCTTGAAAAGATGAAACCGGCTTTAGCTGAATGTGGCTATATCGGCTATATAGACATCAACTGCATTGTGAATGGCAAAGGCATATACCCATTAGAATTTACCAGCCGATTTGGTTATCCGACTATTCAAATACAACAGGAGGGCATTCTAACGCCGGCCGGAGAGTGGCTTTACAAACTTGCGAAAGGGGAGGAGTTTGAATTAAAAATCAAACGAGGATTTCAGGTGGGCGTTATGGTTGTAGTGCCTACAGCTTTGACCAACGGTAAAGACAAAGAGTTGGCCGAAATTTATCATGACTTACCGGTGTTATTCAAAAATCCTGCCTCAACCGATGGCGTCCATATAGAGGACGTAAAAATGGAAGACGGGGTGTTCAGAATTGCAGGGGAGTCCGGCTTTGTATTTACGATAACCGGCTCGGGCACAACCGTAACAGAAGCCCAATCCCAGGCATACTCTAGAGTAAGAAATATTATTGTACAAAACATGTTCTACCGCACCGATATCGGCGCCAAGTGGCCGGCTGACAGCGATAAACTCTTAACTTGGGGATACTTGAATTAAGCCACCGAATTTATTCTCCCTTTCATAAAGGGAGAACCCCGCAAGGGGGGAGGGATTTTTTCTCCAAATCCTCCGCCTTCAAAGATTCAAGCACCTCCTTTAAAAAAGGAGGAATAAATTAAATAGAAATTCATAAAATAAAACCGCCATCGGCGGTTTTAGTAATATATCTTATCATACGACTCTAAAATCAGCTTGCCATCATTCCCTTTATTAGGATCGCACTTATAAGTTGAGACTGAGCAATTTCTTGGCTGGTGATAATGATCATTCTCAATAAATTGTTCAACACTCCACCGCTCAAGCAGGCTTCTGATTCCCAAAATAGTCAGGTGATGCGTCACAGCCAAAACACGCTTGCCGGCAAACTCGCGAGTCAAGGTAGCAAACCACTGCCTTGTTCTAAACTGCACATCAACCATGCTCTCGCCTTGCGGATAGGGATAATAAAACTCTCCCTGCAAAGCTCCAAGTTGGGCTTGATCGGGATTCAAGACAAAGAATATCCGGTAGTCGGTATAAATTTCCAAAAGCCCAATCTCACGCTCTCTAATGCGTTCATCAGGAATTATTCTGGCATTGCCCAACTTGTTCCAGCCGCATATCAATCCGTCTAAGGTCTCTCGCGTCCTTACATAAGGAGACACAAACACGCAACAGGGCGGACTCTCTGCAAAGGCTTCGCGAAGAGCTAATCCGGTCTTTACCGCCTGTTTATAACCATCTTCCGTAAGAGGTGTATCGGCGTCACTCACATTAAGTTTATATCGAGCTCGGAGCAGTCGCGCGAGCTCAATTGTTTCTTCCGAAAAAGTCCATTCAGTCACGCCTCGTTCTTTGTTTAATACGATTTCCTGCTCACACAGGCCTCTAAAACGCTGATAATCAGAATCTTTTTTCCGTTTTTCTTTTGTATCATTAAACAGCGATTTTCCGTGCCTAAATAGCACTATCTCCGCCGGCCATTTCATCTGCGACCTCCGTCACTTAATCACGCCTATATTATAACGCATTCATTTGACTTTTGTCAAATCAACTGCTACAATTTACGCATACTTTGAGAACAGAATAAGGAGGGAAAATGTTCCGAGCCCCCATCATTCAGTCGCTCCTGGATTTAGATTTCTACAAATTGACCATGGCGCAAATCGCCTGGAAATACTATAGCGCTACTCCGGTAAAATATTCCTTTAAAAACAGAACTCAAGGCGTAAATCTTGGTGATGCTATTAAAGAAGATCACTTACGCGGGGAGCTAGAACACGTATCAGGCCTTCGATTTAAAGATGAGGAATTGCAATATCTTGAAAACCTCAAATTTGGCGATAAACCGATTTTTGACAAGCGGTTTCTTAGATACTTAAAACATTTAAAGCTTGAGGGGGTCGCCGTCCAAAAAAACAGCGAGGGCTATTCAATTGATGTAACCGGCTCTTGGCCCAAAACTATTCTGTGGGAAACGCTGATTCTTAGCATAGTGAATGAGCTTTATTATAGAAACCAATTGCGTGACGCCATGGACATTGAAGAGGCCGAAGAAGAGGGCTTGTATCGTCTGCGTCAGAAAATTCTCACGCTTGAAAAAAATCCGGATATTGCGATCACCGACTTCGGCACCAGGCGCCGTTTCAGCCATGAGTGGCAAGAGTTTGTGCTTGAACATTTAAAGCTGATACTCCCCAGACAGCTAACCGGCACATCAAACGTCTTTTTTGCCAAAAAATTCGGGATAAAACCCATCGGCACTTTTGCCCATGAAATGTATATGATTTTCTCTGGCATCTACTCGAGAAGCGATGAAGAAATACGCGCATCTCACAACAAGGTTTTGGAATGCTGGTTTAGAGAATATGGCGAAGCGCTCTCTATCGCCTTAACCGACACCTACGGCACAGATTTCTTCTTCAAAGATTTCACCAAAGATCAGGCTGAAAAATGGCGCGGTCTGCGACATGATTCAGGCGACCCCATCGCCTTCGGAGAAAAAGCTATCACATTCTACCAATCTCATAGTATTGACCCTAAAAGAAAGCTGATTGTCTTTAGCGATGGTTTGGATATTGAAACGATTGTAAAACTTCATAACCATTTCAAAGGAAGAATCCAAACTGGTTTCGGCTGGGGCACTAACTTGACTAACGATCTAGGCTTCAAACCGCTCTCTCTTGTAGTAAAGGCTGTAGAAGCTGACGGGCATGGGCTTGTAAAGCTCAGCGACAATATCGCGAAAGCCGTAGGAAAGCCAGAAGATATTAAACGGTTCAAAAAGATATTTGACTACACGAACATCCTAAATGAATCTTGCAAATATTAGAGGAGGGGAGGGAGAAAAAATGTCCGAAGAAAAGAAGCTGGGCATCTCCTTTGAATCAGCTGATGTATATGCGAGGTCATTAGGAATACAAATAGAAGATTATGAGTTGGTGCCGGTCACGCTGTGTCTTGCCCACGACCAAAACAAAAAACCGGCAATATATAGTTTAATTTCTGGGAAAACAGAATCAAGCAATGAAAAACTGGGGATAGAAAACGTAGTAGTTTCCCTACTACAGGCGCTAAGGGAGTATAGTAATAGAGAAAAATTAAATTTTATTTGCTCTATAAAATTATTGTGCGTGAATAATATGATTCCAAATGGAAACGCCACCACGTCAGCTTATTGGGTTAATACTCTTACTGCAACCGGCCTCCGGCGCAAAACTAAAACCAAATCCACTCCGCCGCCACCTATCGTAATACCGCCACCCGCCGAATAGGCGGGATTTTTGTTAAATGACCAATTACTAATTACCAATTTCCAATTAAGGTAGTCCCTCGACTCTCCGACTCGCTCGGGAACTAAAAGATTCTTTATTGGCCGAGTCTTGTCGAGGCCATACCTAAATTGGTAATTGGGAATTGGTAATTCTGTGGTGGTAAAATTTGTAATTTCTCATAATTAATGTATACTCTCAATAACCCCAAGCGCCAAAGGAGGGTAGTGGGTGAGCAAAATTCAGGCCGAATACATCTGGATGGACGGCGGTGGAGTAGATGAAAAACGCGAAGACCCTTGGCAAAAACTTCGCTCTAAAACTAAAATTATAGACGAAGCCGACATGGGGAATCCTCCTGAATGGGGGTTTGACGGCTCCTCGACAAATCAAGCAGACGGACATAACAGCGATTGCGGCCTCCGACCGGTAAGGGTAATTAGTGATCCCATAAGAGGCGACAAAAATATATTAGTGATGTGCGAAGTTCTGGATGCCGAGGGGAATCCTCACCGCTCAAACACTCGCGCTCGGCTCGCCTCTATCGCCAAAAAATATGAAACCCACGAACCGCTCTTTGGCATGGAGCAAGAATATACTCTCTACGACATAAAAACCGATCGCCCGCTCGGCTGGCCTGTAAAAGAAGGACAGTTTCCATATTCACAAGGCAGATTCTACTGCGGAGTCGGTTGTGACGAAATAGTCGGCCGCCCAATCATTGAAGCGCATACTAAAGCTTGCCTTGATGCCGGGCTAATGATTTGCGGCACCAACTCTGAAGTAATGCTCGGGCAATGGGAATTCCAGGTTGGTCCCTTGGGGCCGCTGGATGTAAGCGACGAACTGTGGCTTATGAGATGGTTGCTCTATAGAATCGCCGAAGATCATGGTGTTTATGTGAAATTGAACCCCAAACCTGAAGCAGGCGACTGGAACGGCGCCGGAATGCACACCAACTTTTCAACCAAAGCGATGCGCGCGCCCGGCGGATTGGAAGAAATAATGAAAGCTATGCCCAAACTCGAACGCGACCACCTCGCGCACATTAAAGTGTATGGCGAATGTAACGAACAACGCTTGACCGGCCGTCATGAAACCTGCGCTTTGAACGTATTTAAATTCGGAGTAGGCGACCGTGGAGCGGCAGTCCGAATCCCCAGAGGCGTCAACACCAAAGGCTACGGATATTTTGAAAGACGCACACCGGCCGCTAACGCCGACCCCTATAAAGTAGCAACCGCGCTATTGGAAACCGTCTGCGGCGCCGGTTTCAAACCGGAAAAATTTGGATGGTAAAATAAATCCCCGAGAAGGGGATTTTAATTTTGTAGTCTTCTTCTCCCTTTCATAAAGGGAGTGGCCGAAGGCCGAGGGATTTTTATTGCTTAATAACAAATCCTCCGGCTCGAAGACTCGCCACCTCCTTTAGGAAAGGAGGAATAAATCCCACGATTTTTTAATAATACTTGCTCCTTTCTCCTTTTTACTCTAACCTAATATAGTCCATTAATAAGGAGTCTCTAGTGGAAACCCTCGAGCTCTATCTCATCTGCCGTGGCCACGGCAAAAGCAACGGCGATTTAACGATTCAAGGCGAAAGAGAAATGGCCCGCGTCGCCGAAGTATTGAGTGCTTGCAAAATCTCTAAAGATAACACCCAAATTTTAACTTCTCCCACCAACGAAGAAGTGCAATCCGCCAAAATAATTTCTGTGAAATGCCTGCTTGATAGCCCACAAGTCGTTGAATGGCTGGGTAAACCGAATATAATGGGTTATCTTATAATGTATGGGCTCCCAAAAACCCCGAATATAGAAAAAATAATAGTTGTAACCGAAAAGCTTACGCTTGAAAAAATACTGCCCAACTTCGCCTATTCGGCTTTTAACGTCATAAGCGGCAATCTATTTAAAATAATTCTTCCTGATAATAAAGTTGAAAAACTAATTTAAAACCCCTCCGACAATCGTCAGAGGGGAATTTTATTCTTGAACCCGCCCGCCAAAGGTAGGTTCTCGATTCGCTCTAAAACATCGCTACACCCCGCCCGCCATGCAAAGCCAGGCGTTGCGGGCGGGTCGAACAATATAATTCTTATCCTTCGAGCGGAGTCGAGAAGCTACCATTCATCTATCCGAGTCTTTCGCGACAGAAGGCGGCCGCTTCAGTCATCGCGATCATTTTATTTTTGGAAACTTCAACACTTCGTTCTTTTAGTCCGCAATCAGGCGTAAGCCATACTTGATAAGGAGTAAAATACTTCAAAGCCAAATCAACGCCTTTTACGATTTCTTCCAAAGTTTCAATTCGGTTAGTATGGACATCTACGACGCCCAACCCGATATCTTTACCGGCAAACCCATGCTTATCAATCAAATCCATAAGCTCATAATTTCGATTAGCCATCTCCATATGCACCTGATGGAAAGGAAGTCTCAATATATGAGGCATCGCCTCGTCCAACGCCACGCGGCTAGAATAACAAATATGAAGAATAAAATACGCCCTATCTTCTAACCCTCTTATCACCTCATAAATAGCTGCGATATCGTCGCCAAAATATTTCATTTTAGTGGTAAGCGCCGGTTCGTCTATCTGTATAACTTTAGCGCCGGCCTCCAAAAGCGCTTCAACCTCACGCCTCAGAGCTCTAGCCAAGTCCATCCTAAAAGTTAGAGGATTGATTTTATATTTATCATTGGCGACCAAACCCCAGTCGGCTAAAGTTGCTGGCCCGGTTATAGTAGCTTTCAAAGGGCGCCCGGTTAATTCTTGAAACATCTTAAAGTCGGCAACCGTCATCGGATCAGAAAATTTTATATCGTTATCATAGATGACCGGCCGATACCTTCTATTTTCATAAGAAGGCACAAAGTCTCCCAGAAAACCACGGAGCCTTACTCCAAAATAGACCGCCATATCTTCGCGCGAAAACTCTCCGTCAACCGGCACGGTAATGCCAATAGAATCCTGAAAATCAATCCACTCTTTAGTAAGTTGAACTACACGATCAAGATACAATGGATAAAGCGCTTCACCTCGATTCATGCCGGCCCTTAGAGCGCGCAATTCTTTATATTGCGGAAAACTTCCGACAGTAGAGGTGGGGAACAATGTCAAAATCCCCGGGATATCTTTCTTAACGTTTAGATAATCTTTTTTAACGTCCGACTTCAGCTCTGCCAAATCAGTTGCTCTATACGCCCTGACTGATAACTTGGCTTTTTCATCAAAATCCCGAACCTTGTTTCGATTTACAGATTTAGCAAAAGAAACCATGGCCTCAACTTTTGACATCGCCTCATCCCATGGCAAAAAATGCAAATCTGAACTGGTAGAAATCATAATTCTATTCAACGACACATGCTCTGAGATGAATTTAAGTTTGGCCATTACTTCATCTACATCATCAACCCCCGGGCTTCTGGCATTAAACAATCCGGCAATGAGTTTCTTATTCTTAGGGAAATCTTTAAGATACTTTCTGGTTTCTGCCCCTTCCACTAAATCAACGGCGAATGTGCCAAACGGCAATTCAAAAAAATCAGGAAATTGTTTATCAACCGCGTCAAAATAAACCGCTAATCCTATCTTTGATCTATCGAACCCTACGGTCAATCGTCCCATGAGCTTCCTAAAAATTTCATAATCCTCCGGGTGCGATAATATCTGCGACTCCTCAAATAAAATCATGTTGGCTCCCGCGTCAATCAAGGCCACAGCTTCTTTATTTAAAACATCGGCAAAAACTCTAGCCAAGTTTCTGATACCAAATTGATAATCATTTGCCACCTGCCGCGCCAAAGAATAGGGCCCGGGCAAGCTATAAACCAAAGGCAACTTTGTATTCTCTTTGGCGAAATTTAGATCATTGACCAAAACCGGCTCGGGAGCATAAATACGTATTGGCCGAGACACCACCGACTGTCTATGAAACTGGTTAGTCTCGGGAATTCTCGTTAATTGAGAAAAACCCTCACAACCATTAAACCCTCTTGCGATGTCATATATCGAATCCCATCTAAATCCGCCGTCAGAAATTACATCCACCCCCATGTCCTCAATTTCTTTCAAAAAAACTTTTGTGAGATTGTCTTGGGCGCTTTTCAAATCCTGAAGAGTGGCCTTCTCTTGGTCGTAATCATTTCTTACTTTCCAAAGAGTCCTGGCCTCCTGAATGTTTGAGGAATGCCGATTCCATCTGCCTTTAAGTATTGCCTGCACCACTTGCCTCCTATTCGGTTGTGGAGTGCTAACTCAATTTATAATGGTAAAATGCCAAAAAAGCAACAAGATTATTCTTCGACCCGCCCACCAAGGTAGGTTCTCGATTCGCTCTAAAAAATCGCTACACCCCGCCCGCCATGCAAGGCCAGGCGTTGCGGGCGGGTCGAACAATATAATTCTTAAATTCGCCTGGTTGATAATTCGCTTGGTCATGTATTATTCACTAAGCTATTGATTTTTGCGCGACAACTTTGTTAACATAGTCTTGCTAGCGCAAACAGCGCTCGCGATAAATTAGGAGAGACGGCGTGAAACGACTGACTGCGATAATCTCTATCATGGCTATTATCTTCTCCTGCGCCTGGCTCTTTGCCGATGACGGCAATCCGAAAGACAACCCCGTTGCTGAAAATTCTGTAACCGAAGCCCCAAAAGACACGGTAAAAACAAAATCTGAAGAGCCGAGTTGCGCCAAAGGATTAGATCTCGATTTAGCCTATCAATCTATGCTGGAAAAGGCTCACGAGTCCTATCGCTCCGAACGACGCGCGGCTTGGGATAAGTTTAGAGACTCCGCCTTTGCCGCCAGATCAAAAAGAGATAAGATAGTTGAAGCGGAATGTAATAAATGCTGTGATTCAGTTAAGAATGCCTGGAAAGATCTTCGTAATTCAGTTGAAAACGCTAAAGTGAAAGACGCGAGAAAAGTCGCTCGTGAAAAATGGCGGGCTCTAAAAAATGCCGTATGTTCCGGTAAAAATTCGGCGAGCATTGCCGTAGATGCCGCTCTCGCCAATTATGAAAAAGAAATGAACGCCGCGAAAAAAGCGCTTAAAGATTCGCTGAAAAACGCCCATGCCAAGCTCGAACAAACCGAAAATGCGGCGTATGAAACCTGGGAGAAATCTCAACATCAAAAAGTCGAAGTGCTAGAAACTCCAAAAGTCGAGACTGAAGTTAAGACTCCGGAAAATAAAACAGACAAATAATTAGCCCAAACAAAGGGCTATTTTTATTCTCCCTTCCACATTCTATATTCGTTGACAGCCCCTAGACATTAACTAAAAAATATGTTAGCATTACTTGGGCACATTAACAAGGGGGGTCAAGAAATGGACATCAAAATCTTGCCTTTTATTTCTAAAGAGGCAAGTGAGATTTTGACGGAAGACGCTCTTGGGTTTATTGAAGCGCTCTCTAAAGAATTCACATTCACAAGATACGCCTGGGTAACTAAAATACGGGAAATAAATCAGCTTAGACTGGATCGCGGCGTTCTGCCAAATTTTTCAGAAACAGAATTAGCTTTAAGAGAAAATAGAACTTGGACGATTGATCCGATTCCTCTTGACCTAGAAGATAGGCGGGTAGAAATCACGGGGCCCGCGAGCGATCGCAAAATGTTTATAAACGCCTTGAACTCCGGAGCCAATGTCTATATGGCTGACCTCGAAGACTCCATGTCTCCTACGTGGGAAAACGTCATAAAAGCGCAGATCAACATAAAGGACGCGGCTAGAAAAACCATAAGCTACACGAGCCCCGAAGGCAAAGTCTATAAACTGAATGATAAAATCGCGGTGCTAATGGTACGCCCGCGCGGCTGGCATCTCGATGAAAAGCATGTGGTGATAAATGGGAAAACTCCCGTACCGGCATCGCTCTTTGATTTTGGCCTGGCTTTATTCCATAACGCGCATGAACTTATACGCCGAGACAGTGGTCCCTATTTCTACTTGCCTAAACTGGAAAGTACGTTAGAAGCGCGCCTATGGAATTCTGTATTTAATTTTTCAGAAAATTACTTAAAACTCCCCAAAGGTTGCGTTAAAGCCACCGTACTTATTGAGACCATTACCGCCGCCTTCCAAATGGAAGGAATTCTTAACGAACTGCGCCATCATAGCGCGGGTTTAAATTGCGGAAGGTGGGACTATATTTTCAGCTTTATCAAAAAGTTTAAAAATCACAACGGTTTTGTTTTGCCTGACAGAAAAGAAATTACTATGGACAAAGGATTCTTGGATGCCTATGTAAGACTTTTGATCCAAACCTGTCATACAAGAGGGTGTCACGCGATAGGCGGCATGGCCGCGCAGGTGCCGATAAAAAACAATCCCGAAGCCAACCAGCGGGCGCTAGATAAAGTAAAAGCTGATAAAACTCGCGAGGTATTGGCCGGCCACGATGGCACCTGGGTGGCTCACCCTGATCTTGTGCCGATTGCTAAAGAAATTTTTGACGAACACATGCCTGAAGCCAATCAAATCCGTAAACTAAAACCGGTAGTCAACGTAACGTCTAAAGAATTACTTGCTCCGTTTTTAGGAAATATTACCGAAGAAGGACTTCGCAATAACATAAGCATCGGCGTTAGATACATGGCGCCATGGCTAAGAGGCATAGGTTGTGTCCCGCTAAACCACCTAATGGAAGACGCGGCCACCGCCGAGATCTCACGCTCGCAAGTTTGGCAGTGGATTAAGCATAGTGCCAAACTAGGTGACGGAAGAGTTATAACCAAAGAGTTGGTTAATCAAATCACTAATGAAGAAATGGATAAAATCAAAACCGAGATGGGCGATAAATACGTGGCCGGCAGATTCGAAAGCGCGAAAAATCTGTTCTTAAATCTTGCGACATCCGATGAATTCATTGATTTTCTTACACTTCCGGCTTATGATTGTCTTCTGCTAAACGAAAACCAAGAGTAGGGGAGAGAACCGTGACTGACGACGAATACAAAAAAACACGCTGGGATGGCATCACAAGGCCCTATACCAAAGCCGATGTCGAACGCCTAAGAGGCTCCGTTAATGTTCGACACACTCTGGCCATAAAAGGCGCCAAAGACCTTTGGAAGTCTTTGCAAAGCGATGAATACGTTAAAGCCTTGGGTGCGATAAGCGGCCAGCAAGCCGTGCAAATGGCAAAAGCCGGGTTAAACGCCATCTATGTAAGCGGCTGGCAAGTAGCGTCTGACACCAATCTTTCCGGCGAAACTTATCCCGACCAAAGCCTCTATCCGGTAAATAGCGTGCCGTCGCTTGTCCGGCGCATCAATAAAGCGCTACAACGAGCCGATCAAATAGAAAGAAGCGAGGGTAAAGACGACATTGATTATTTCTTGCCTCTGATCGCTGACGCAGAAGCCGGTTTCGGCGGAGTGCCCCACGCCTATGAATTGATGAAGGCCATGATTGAAGCGGGCGCCGCCGGAGTGCACTTTGAAGATCAGCTGGGTTCTGAAAAAAAATGCGGACATTTGGGCGGGAAGGTTCTGGTGCCAACCGGCCAGTTTGTAAAAACTCTTGTGGCCGCTCGGCTCGCGTCTGATGTCTTAAATGTCCCGACGGTTTTGATTGGCCGAACCGACGCGGAATCAGCCACACTTCTTACCTCTGAAATTGATGAGCGCGATAAACCGTTTGTCTTAGGTACGATCGAAGACGGCCGGGAGTTATCTTATGCCGAAGCCAAAGCTGATAGATATGCCGGCAATTGGACTCCTAAGGGAGTAGAAGGTAGCTGGACTCCGCTCCGAACGCCTGAAGGGTACTTCAAAATTAAACCGGGCATCGAGTCAGCGATTGCAAGAGCCATAAGCTACGCTCCATACTGCGACATGCTATGGATGGAAACCAAAACTCCTAACCTCGAGGAAGCGCAAAAATTCGCGGACGCTGTCCACGAGAAATATCCCGGCAAACTCCTTGCCTACAACTGCTCTCCATCGTTTAATTGGAAAAAGCACCTAAAAGATGACGAAATCGGCGTTTTTCAAGATAAGATTGCCGGTATGGGTTACAAATTCCAATTCGTAACTCTCGCCGGATTCCACGCGCTAAACATGAGCATGTTCAAGCTTGCCTTAGGCTACAACAGTCGAGGTATGGCGGCTTTCAGCGAACTTCAGCAAGATGAATTTTCAGCTGAAAAACATGGCTTCACGGCCGTAAAACACCAGAGAGAAGTCGGCACCGGCTACTTCGACCTTGTCTCTGAAATCGTAACCGGTGGAGAATCGTCAACTACCGCCATGAAAGGCTCGACTGAAAAAGATCAATTCTAGAAAAACAGCTTTTAGCTTCTCTAGCTTGTTAGCTAAACAATCAAGTCGGAAGGAGGGAAAAATGACACCAAACGAAATCCACGAAAAAGCAGGATCTATTACATCCGAAATTAAAGCGTTGGAGACTAAACAATCAAAGCTTGTTGAAGAACTAAGAGAACTACAAAAAAATGCCCTCATGGTGATACCCACCACACGCTTCCTTACCAGCTCGATGTAGACTATGTTGATAGGAAAAACGAGAGGGAAGAAATATGGACGTGTTTTGTCTGTGGGGCTATTGTGGGATATCCTACTTGCTATTAAAGTGTAACAATTTATGAATAAATCTTTGAGCGGCCATAGGCCGCTTTAAATTATATATTTTCGCTGTCTTATTGCATTTTATTAATCTTTGTATTATAATGTAGTCAGTTCACTGACAACTACAAAGGAGTGGATTTGATGCTCTCAAGGGAACCCGAAAACCTAGAAGAAAACCTGGAAGACATTAAAGAAAAAATTTCATTTGAATCCGCCGAATCGTTTGTCAAATCTAAAGAGGGAAAAATAGAAGATTTCAATCAAAATCCTATTATTCTCTTTGTTATGATTCGTGAAGCAAAAGGTGAAATTAGCTGGGCAAAATATTACAGGATTTACGATGACTTAAACGACACAGCCATCCTTTGTTCATGCCCCACTTCTACCGACACCAAAAAAGATTCTGATTTCGAAAATATGATGAAACAAAATGAAAATGCCAACGGAAATAGACTTGGATTTTGCATCGTCAATTGGGTTAGAAAACATTTGTCATACGACTATATCACATCCCTAAAAATTCAATACGATTATGAGGTCGACGGCTTTCTCTGCTTAAACCTAACGGGCACCGGCTTAAAACGCAAACCGAAAACCAAAACCACCCCACCCTTGCCCATCAAACTCCCACCCGCCGACTAGGCGGATTTTTATTGTCCGAGCGAGTCGAGAACATACAGTATGATTACTTATCGACTCGGCCCAATTCGCTTGAAGAATAAACCCAGCACTAATTGCCTTGTTTGGCCCAACAATTTATGCTATCCTCTTATCGTACATTCACAATATAGGAGGGATACATGAAGAAAATCATCAAGGATTTTCTGTTGCTGATTTTCATGGAAATCCCCAAAGGTTTATGGGTGTTTGTATCAGACAAAAAATATCGCAATCAGTTGCTTTACGGAGAAAACCCACCAAACAAAATGCATCTTGATAAGATAACTCAATTTCCTAAAATTACCGGAGCAAAAAAAGTCAAACCCAAAAAGATGGCCGTAGTAGGGGATAACTGCACTGGTTGCGGCGCTTGCGTGCCGGCATGCCCCGTTGACTGCATATCTTGGCTCCCGCCCGAAACCAGAATAGATCAATATTCCGAAGACTGGCGCCCTGTAACTGCTGTACAAGTACGATTCCAAGAATGCATTGGTTGCGACAAGTGCGCGCAAGTATGTACTTATGCCACCTGGGACGCCATTAAAATGATTCCTACGGTTGATTTTGAAACAGAAACCGGCATAGCAATTGAAGCCAAAATCCCGGAAAATCCGCCGTCCGTTTTTCAAATTAATACCGAGTGGCTTTACAAACACCCTTCGTTTGAAGTATAGGAGGTGGCGCCATGGACCAAACCAACGATGCAAAACCCTACGGGCTATCATTTGAGTCCGCTGATGTATACGCCGAGTCATTGGGAATACAAATTAAAGACTATGAATTAGTGTCAATAATCTCATGTATAAATTGTTCTTCTACTAACACGTCAAGCCCCGAAGATATCGAACAACAACGACAAGAAACCACGAACTTAAACAAAAAAATGATCAGCCGATTTATAGCAAATCAATCAAACTTATCCCACCATGTGATACTACTCAGCGGGTTAATAAAAATCGCGAAAAGTGAAGATATAGATTACATATGCTCCATAAAAATATTTGGAGTTAATAACCTTGTTTTAAGACCCGACACCGTCGAAAAAGCTCACTGGATGAACACACTAACAGCTACCGGCCTTCGTCGTAAACCTGAACCGAAAACTAAAACCACCCCGCCCTTGCCCATCAAACTCCCACCCGCCACAAAATAGCTTATAGAAAAAAACCGCCTAACACAGGCGGTCTTTTAAATATTTAAATCTTTAAATATTAAATTTTAAAGCTTCGCTTTAAAATTTATCTAAACCCAAACTTTTCATGCAAGCTCTTGAAAAAATAAGTGTCCTGAAGTTCGGCAAAATTCACAAGAGCAGGGGAGCGCTTGATAACCACCTCGTCTCCTTTTTTTAAAATACAAAAATTTTCTCCATCCGCTCTAAAAATCACATCACATTTTAAGCCGGTAGAAGAAAGTGAGAATATGCCCTTTTCTCTAAAATCAATAACTTTTAAATGAATTTCGCGATCCCGTTTAATAACGATGGACGGCGTCGGTATATTATGATCCATAACCTCGCTCAAAATAAAACATTTAATATCGGGCATGACTATTGGCCCATGAGCCGACATATTATAAGCGGTGGAGCCCGTCGCGGTTGAAACCAATACTCCCGTGCCGCGTATATATTGCACCTCTTGACCCTCGATTCGCACCGATATTTCGACCATCCCCGAAATATTCTCAATCGAAACATCGTTTAATGATTTGGTCTCAAAAATCGCCTTACCATCGCGATAAACCTTGGCCGACATCATCATTCGAGGTGAAATTTTATACTTTCCCTTAAAAAATCTGTCTAAGCCGTCCAGAAAATCTTTAGGATCTCTTACGGATGCTAGAAATCCGACATGCCCCAAATTAAGGCCTAAAATTATCGGCTTTTTTCTTGAGTATTTTCGGGTTGCGTCAAGTATGGTGCCGTCACCCCCTAGAACAATCAAAACATCCGGCTCCCGTTGAACCACTTTCCAATCTTTATACCTCTCTTCAATAAACTTGCTAATCTTATCCGCCCATTCGGGCGCCCGTTTGTTATCAGGCCGATAGAAAACCTCAACTGTCTTCATAAGTTGTATTATATTATGAAACTTAAAATTGGGAAAGATGAATTAGACTTGGCTCCCCAATAAGCTTTTGAATAATTTTTGATGAATTTCGAGCGACCCGCCCGCAACACCTGAGCCAAGCTCATGCTTGCGATGGCGGGCGGGGGGCGAAGTTAAAAGTTTGAGACATATACAACGTATCTGCTGAAAACTTTTAACAAAGCCGTAGCCGAAATTCATCAAAAAGAGACAAAATGTTATTGGGGAACAAGTCTATTAGTCTAAACTGACAATCGACATAGAAAAATCCGCCAAATGGCGGAATTTTTTAGTTTATTCTTTCTTCTCTAAAGGCTCGTTTTCTAAAAGGGATTGATCCGCCTTCAAAGTCAACATGTCTTCTTTTCTGGTAAAGACTTCGGTCAAAAACATGAATATGCCCAAAAACAGCAACAGATCCCCAAAGCTTAACACAACGCTCACATCGGCAAACTGGACAAAAATAATATCACACAATTCCTTAAGCTTACTCTCCGGAATCATAATCGTGTGAATGGGGGATCGCTCGAAGCTTACCCTGATGTTCTTGTTGTTTTCTTTGGCCGCCTTTATGGCTTGTTCCAACTCCCATTGCCCGCCGGCTACTTCTTCAATTGGTTCTCCTGTTATATCATCGGCGATAACTATACTCTCAAAGCTGAAAATCTTAACCGGCATCTGGCCATCGTTTAAAAGGACGGCGGAAATGTTAGCAATTCCACCAAAAGCTACCATCACGCACCCGAAAAGCAATCCTTTGGCGATACAAAAAGAAGTCCCCACAAGTAACACGACAGCAAGTAATATGCTCCACCCAAGAGGGGATAAATAAGGCAAGGCCTCGTTATGAATACGTAACTCATTGGCAATATGGGCCGACCACGTAGCAAAGCACAAGAAAAATATAGAAAATAGAATATGCACTGTTCCTTGCGCGAACTTCAGATTTTTGACCCAGCCAAGCGTCAAACCGCAATACCTATAAAATAAGATCGCAAGAACGACCAGCGCAAAAAACCATCTCCATTCAGAGAACGCTTCCACCCCTCACCTCTAGTCAAAGAGCTTATACCCGCATGATAATCCTAAAACAATAAAAAGACAAATACATTCTATAAAACCTGATGAATAAATGGTTTTATATCGTCATTGCGACAGTCCTCGACCCCTGCGTCGGGAGGCTTGGCACAAGAAATCTCGGAAGTCCCACTTCCCAATATTATTTCCCGCATTTGGAAGTGGGACTTCCCAAAATTGAATTAACTAGTATTTAAGAATTCAATATTTTGGAAATCTGATGTCCTCCATGCAAAGATCAATTTGGGGACATCGGACTTCTAAAAGCTCATTTTATTACTTCCGACGCGTTCAAATATCCCGACTTAAAATTAAATTTCAAATTCTCTAAAAATTTCATTCCGTCTTTGGGATAAAGTTTGACTCTCTCGGGTGAGGAATAATCATAAATGCCGTTAAAGCTTAAAGCTGCAACTAAAAATTTTTCCCCTTCGCAAACGACTTTATCGTCAATCAAACTACAAATAGCCACGGCTTTTTGCGTGCCGTCGTTTTGCAATTTATAAATTTGAACGTAACAGTTTTTCTTCATAATAAAATTATCTGGCAGTATAGATCGCTGTGATAATATTCTTAGAATTTATTATAGACCTTAAATTATCCAAACGCTTAAAAAACGTATCAATTTGCTTTTGTGTCAGCAATATTTTAAATTTTTCTCGAAGCAAACTTTTTCCTTCCCCCCACTCCAAAGTCTTATTCAAATTCATTTTTAATTCGGGGGATAATATATATTTTGCAGATGAAGCAAAAAGATTATCTGGCATAAACAACCTAAGCTGATTTTTATCGTCGAAAGTAAATCCATTATCTATCGCGTAAATCCTTCCTTCTTTAAATAAAAAATTAAAGTCGTGTCTATCGGAGTTATGTATCAAATAATCAAAAATCAAAAGTTTTAAAAAATCATTAAGATAATCATGGAATACTTTAAGTTTTTGATTTCTGCTTTGTTCTATGGTGTCACAATCCCCATACTTAAATAGCATAAGTGAGTGCAATTCTAGCGTATCAACAATAAACTCCTGAAGACTCCCGACGTCTCCGATAAATTCGCGGATAACGGTCGGCGGCACCAAACCAAATCCTAAAAACTTATCCACTATATATGCCGCTCTTTCTTTTTTGTAACTATCAATCACTTTTTCCCTAGATTCCAATTTTAAAACTCCGGAGCCGTCATCTTTTAGTTGAACGGCGATGGCGTCATTCATGCCGCCCAATAACTCATTTTTTCTCACAATCTCTCTCTGCTGTAGTTTTACCTCTAGTGCGCTATCTTGCTCTAGATGTCTCAATCGATTTTTTAATTCAGGGTCAAAAGAAAATGCCTCGACTTCGGTCTTAGATCCAATATTAAATAAGTCTTCCGGTTTTGGTTCCATGTTATAAATCTTTTATTATTTCATTATAAACACGCGGAGCGTATTGTTTTAGAGCTCTGGCCCAATCTTCAGCGACTTTAATTTCTTCCCGCCAGTTATCTTTGGTAACTCTAAAAGGAATGTTAATTTTAAACTTCTTTTTTAAAAAATCGGTTTCTTCCATAGTCAACAATTTATTCCTCTCTTTGGCGTAAGCCAGAACCGCGGTCTTTGGGAATCCCAACGCTATTCCTGCCACTATGTCATTATCTGCATTCCACGCCTCATGCAATTCTTGAGCTTTTTTAAAATCGCTTGAAATAAAATAATCCGCTGTATGATCTATCACATCGGGATGGTACCTTCTATACTCAACTTCTCTTTCAAAATAAAGTCCACATTTCTTTAAAATCTCCTCAAAACCTGTTGGCTCGCTTACCCTCCCTCTATGAAAATCGACATGAGAAGACGGCTTAACATTCAAAAGCGTCAAAATTAAATTTGCTTTATCAAATTCATCCAAAGACAAACCCTTAATCAATTCAATCTTTTGCCTAACCTCCATCTCTGCCGCTGATTCTTTATTTATAATTTGTTCCGGATTCATTAAATAAAAATATACCACAGAAAAAAACCCTAGCAAAGCGAAACATAAACCACCAAACGCGGTTTTTAAATTGTTGGGGGGCTAGGAATCGGACCTAGATCTGGAGATCCAAAGTCTCCCGTGTTACCATTGCACCACCCCCCAATATTCACAAATTTCCGTGTCCTATCCCGCTCGGACAGGGCCGCTAGACGACCTGGCAATTATAGATAAATTATAACAAAACCCTAAAAAATAGTAAAATCATATCATCCTACGTCCATTTCCCAATTGGGAAATGGACGTAGGATAAACCCGTCAACTTGACAACAAACCCTAGTTCAAGTATATTAGTGTTAATACCACACTAAATCAATGACCAAACTATTTAAACCATATTACCCGATAGCCGCAACTGTTGACGTCGTTATTTTCACTATTGAAGAGGACGAGCTTAAAGTTTTGCTCATAAAGAGGGCTAACGACCCCCACAAAAACCGCTGGGCCCTGCCCGGGGGATTTTTAAGCCAAAATGAGCCTACTAAAAACGCGGCCTTAAGAATCTTAAAAGATAAAACCGGTGTAAAAGATGTTTATTTGGAACAACTTTATACTTTTGACACTTTGGGGCGTGATCCTCGAGGGCATATTATTACTATCTCTTATTTCGCTTTGGTAAATCCAGACGCCACGCGTCTCCAAAAAATAGAGGACTTACAAACACCTACATTTTTTAATATTAAAAAATTACCGCGATTGGCCTTTGACCACAAGACTATAATTGAATATGCCAAAAAACGGCTGGCTTACAAGCTGGAATACACCAATGCCGCGTTTTCTCTCCTGCCCAAAAAATTCACGCTCACACAACTTCAAAACGTTTACGAAATTATTTTGGACAAAAAAATAGATAAAAGAAATTTCAGAAAAAAATATTTATCTCTCGACTTCATAAAGCCCACTCATGAAAAGTTAAAGGGGATAAAGCAGCGTCCGGCCGAATTATATTCTTTCATCAACAAAAAACCAATTGAAATACAAAGATTCTTCTAATCCTTAAAGGAGAGTTGTTTTGTCCATCGTCGGAGTTTCGCGCTCGAAAGAGTTGGTTTTGTTTATCTCGTCTTCGTCGCTCGTTCCTTTTTACACACAAGCGGAGCAATATAGTGCTTTCCGCGAATGTTGCCTGCCTGCCGGTAGGCAGGGCTTCGTCACTCAACCATTTTTAAACTAAAGCGGAGCAATATAGTCTCTCGAACGAGTGTTGGCTTCGTCACTCGTCCGAGAGACTATATTGCGAAGCGCCCCTTGACATTTATAAAGCAACCGAGTATAATATAACCAGAAAACAATCCGTGTCGAAAAGGAGGGGATAATGAGAAGAGCGCTCGTTATTGTTAATGCCCATGAGGGATTCGCCTCAAAAACCGCCAATCCGGAAAAGCATCATATTGATGCGAATACCGACAACATCAATAAAACAATCGAATTTGGCGAAAGCCGCGGTTGGCTGATTGTAGCCGGAAGCACGCTTTTAAACGGTAAACCCGCTCCTCAACTTGTTGTGGTCGGCCGAGAGATTGAAGCTCAAGAAACTAAAGACGGCTTCAAACTCCTAGGCAGACTGCGAGCCATCAAGGCTGATTGCGTCTTTAAGTCGCAAAAGGATGAAAAAGTTGAAGTGCCTACCATCTTTCTTGCTAAAAACACGAGTGGCTTGAATCTTCGCGCGTTTCTTAAAGAAAAAAATGTTGATGAAGTGTTGATTGCCGGGTTTGATGTTAAAGAAGCCTGCATTCAGTCCTCAAAAATCGGCTTCAAAACCATCCTCATTCTCGATTGCGCGATATCTGATAAAATCCCGGCTGATAAGTGGAGAGAAGATGTAAAGGCCATGAGAAACGCGGGGGTTTCTTCAACCTGCATCAGTGAAATTTCAAGTCTCCTGCCGCGAAAAATCTTTAAGCTCTGATTTACGAAACTCGCTTCAAACGATTTTTTAGATAATTTCGAGTGAGCCGCCGTGAGAAAAAATAAAAGATATACAGAGTATCTCTTGAATTTTTTCTCGCAAGGCGCAGCCGAAATTATTAAAAAAGCGGTGAAGACAAGTTTCGTAAATCAGAGCCTTGAGGACTAAATATACTTATTCACACCCCAATTTGGGGTGTTATATTATTTGTGGTATAATAAATTTAATATGACAAACAAAGGTTATAAACAAATCACCGCCTTTCTCTTCTTGGTCATAGCCGTTGTCCATGGACTGCGACTGGCGTTTGGATGGCAAGTTATAATCCATAACATCCAGATCCCCATATGGATAAGCGTGGTTGCCGTGATTCTGGCCCTGACTCTCGCTTGCTACGGCTGGCAGTTGGGCAAAGAAGAAAAAAGAAAGAAGAAATAAAAAATCGGAGCATGCTCCGATTTTTTATTTCTTAGCTAACACTTCAATAATTGCGACTTCAAGCGGCGCGACAGCTAATGGGCTGTACCGCATCTCGCTGTAAGCTCTGATTAATGATCTAAGTAACGGCACGGCTGTTGAAGCATCGCACAAAACACTATGATTTTTTAAACTTTGCAAGTCGTCCTTGGTCATCTCACGCGCGAAAAGATCTTCCGTCCCGGAATCAAACTTTAACGACAGAACCCTGCGCAAATAATTTATAAGCTCCTTATTTAAATCGGTTAAATTGTGTCCCTGATCATAAAATATTCCGGTGAGTCGTAAGGCTCCACTTAAATCTTTTTTGATCAACAAATCAGCCAAAGCCAAAACATTTTTAAAACCAACGCGGCCGACAATTTTGGAAACATCCTCGGCGCTTATCTCGTCGCTAAAAGCCGCGACTTGTTGAAGCAACGATTCCGCGTCTCTCAAACTGCCGTCCCCCAAAGAAGCCACCAACTCTAAAGCCTCATCGGTAATTTTTAAATTTTCGCTCGCGACGACACGCTTAAGCTTAGAGACAATATCTGTTATGGATATCTTTTTAAAGTGAAACCTTTGGGTACGAGAGCTAATCGTCGGGGGAACTTTGTCATATTCGGTCGTAGCTAAAATAAAAATAGTGTGAGCTGGTGGCTCTTCTAATGTTTTTAAAAGCGCGTTAAAAGCTTCGCGAGTTAACATATGCATTTCATCCACTATTAAAACCTTAAATGGATACGATGATGGGGCTAGCCTTATGCCCTCTCTTAAAGCGCGCACGTCATCAACTCCGCGGTTTGACGCCGCGTCAATTTCAATGACATCAAGGGCGTTACCTCCGTCGATTTCATGGCAAACGCGACAATCATTGCATGGTTCGCCCTGCAATTTAAATATTGAATCCTGCCTTCTCTTCTCGCAATTCACGACTTTGGCGATAATTCGGGCTATAGTTGTTTTCCCGCTGCCCCTCCCGCCATAAAAAAGATAAGCGTGAGAAATCTTATCTGTTCTCGCGGCATTTTGAAGAGTTTCGCGCAGATCCTCTTGTCCCACCAAATCAGCGAATTTTTTAGGACGATATTTTCTATATAGTGCCAGCATAGCTTTCAGTATAAGACGAAAAGCAAAAAGTTAAAAGCAGAGAACCGGAACTCCCGCTATCAACTATCAACTTTCCACTTTCTACTATAAAATAATAGTATGCGCTTCAAAAAACGAAGGTCTCGAAAACCCGCTTTAATCATCGCGCTAATTTTGGCGATTTCAATTGCCGCTATTTTTTTAATTTTCAAAAGTAAAACCACCAACTTTGAAATTCAAAAATCGGATATTGCGAACGCCTTGCTAAGCGCCCAATTTAACCCGACAGGAGACATAGAGCCCCAAAAGCCATTAACTAATCCGCCCAAAGTAATCAAAGCCGTTTACGCGACCGGGTACTCGGCCGGAAGTAACCAAAAATTATCCTATCTTATCAAGCTTATAAAAGAATCAGAATTAAACGCCATCGTAATTGACATCAAAGATTTTGCCGGCATAGTTTACTACAAATCCGAATCTCCGTTAGTTTTGGAGTATGGCACCAATGAAGGTCGTATTCCAAAAATAAATAAATTAATTAAAAGACTTCACGATGAGGGTATATATGTAATTGGAAGAGTTGCTGTTTTTGAAGATCAGCGACTACCGCTCTTGAGGCCGGATTTGGCGCTACAGAGCAAATCCACCGGTAAACCTTGGAAAAATTTTAAAGGGTTAATGTGGCTGGACACCGCCTCAAAAGACGTTTGGGACTATAACATCGACATAGCCAAAGACGCGTTAAGTAGAGGCTTTGATGAAATTAACTTCGACTACATTAGATTCACCTCCGATGGAAATTTGGCTGATATAAAATATCCCGTATGGGATGGGAAAACCCCCAAGAGGGAAGTAATAAAACAATTTTTTGCTTATTTGAGAAGTGCTCTGCCCGACGCCAAATTATCGGCCGATCTTTTCGGAATGACAACCACCAATAAAGACGACTTGGGCATCGGGCAAACACTGGAAGACGCCTTACCATATTTCGACGCCATTGCCCCTATGGTTTACCCATCGCATTACATCAAAGGTTTCATAGGCATTCAAAACCCGGCTCTCTATCCATACGAAGTGGTCAAATATTCAATAGAAGAGGCGATTAAAAAAATTGCCAAATACGAGGCGAGAAGGGAAACGATATTGGCGAGCGCCTCAATCGCTCAAAATGTTGGAAAAATCGAAGTGCCTCCGCCTGTGCGCGCCAAGCTTCGTCCATGGCTTCAGGATTTCAACATCGGCGCCACCTATGACGCGGAAAAAGTGCAAAAGCAAATAAAAGCCGTATCAGACGCCATCTGGAGCTGTACGCCAGGGAGTCAAAGCAAACCTCCGACCGTTAAAACCTGCGACGATAGAATTCACAACGAACTGCTTGGCAACATAGTCGAGGGCTGGATGCTCTGGAACCCCAGAAACATTTACAATCAAGAAGCGCTCTTAATCCAGTGATTGGTAGCTTCTCACTATTCACCACAACTAACTCAAATGTTTGAAGTCCGTACCGAACAATATAATGGTCCCTTAGATAAATTGCTGGAATTGATAGAAAGTAAGAAGCTTGAAGTCACAACTCTTAGCTTAGCGGAAGTGACGGGTGATTTTATTGACTATGTAAAAAGCCTGGAGGAAGATGTAGCGCCCAAAAATTTATCCGAATTCGTCGTAGTCGCTTCCCGCTTGGTGCTCATCAAGTCAAAGGTGCTTCTCCCTAATTTTGAATTGACGACCGAAGAAGAAACGGAGATAAAAGACTTGGAGGTCAGACTAAAAATTTACAGAGAATTTAAAAACGCGGCTTCGACTATTCGCGGCTTATATAATAAAAATCAAATTGCTTACAGCAAGCCGCTATTTCAAAACTTGCCGTCCATATTCTATCCGCCGAAAAATATAAACGCGGAAACTTTGCAAAAAATAATGGCTCGGATTTTCGCAAGTATTGGAGAATTCTTGCCCAAAGAAGAAAAAACGGTTAAAAAAGTTTTAGTGACTATTGAGGAGAAAATGAATGAGCTTTTGTATCGCTTAGGTAGCAGTGATTCACATAGCTTCCACACCCTCCGTCAAGGAAAAACCAAACATGAAATAATCGTATTGTTTCTGGCGGTTCTCCACCTCTTAAAGCATCAAAAAATACAAATTGAGCAGACCGGTTCTTTTGATGATATAATTATTAAAAACAGTCCCAACTATGAAGAAAAATAATGAAGCGGCGCTTGTGGCGCTACTGTTCACTTATGGTGAACCGCTGGAAATCAAAAAAATAGCGCAAATTTTAGAAATCACAGAAGAGGAAATTTTGAGCTTGCGCGAAAACGTCAAAAATACCTACGAAAAAAAAGATGGCGGATTAAGTATTATAAAACACGACAACAAACTACAGCTTGTCTCCGATCCTAAACTGACATCCATTGTTGAGTCCCTTATCAAAAAAGAATTCCATGAAGAACTGACCCCCTCTGCCGAAGAAACTCTGGCCATAATCGCTTACGCCGGTCCCATAACTAGAATTGATATTGACAACATCCGAGGCGTTAACTCCTCTTTCATGTTGAGAAATCTTTTAATACGCGGTTTGATTGAAAGGAGTTACGACCCTAGCCGACCTAACGCGTATATCTACAGCGTTAGTTTTGATTTTCTAAAACACTTGGGGCTTTCTAAAATAGAAGATTTGCCGGAAAAAGATAAGTATCTTAAATTGGTCAATGACTTTAAAAATCAAGGCCAGTCTTAGCTTGGAGTTTCGTAATTTAGAGATTAACCCTAAACAGTATGAAATTTGGATTACAGGTATTTTCGCTTGCAACAATTGTTTTAATTTTTTCGTTTGCGGGTAGCTTATCCGATGATACTCCGTCTAAGGAGAGCATGGATTCAAAAATTAAAATCACCAGCCTCCAAAAAACATCCCCAATAGCCGTAGCGGAGCCAACCGCCATGCCTCTTATGGCGACAAAGAATTCAGTATATAACCCAAGAAATTCGGATGGCGAAAATTTAAAAATCCCCAAGATAACAGCTCGAGTTGCGACCATCACGCTTTTAAATCCCGGGAAACAATTACTGGAATTTAATCCCGAAAAACGACATCCCATTGCCTCAATAACCAAGCTCATCACATCTGTTATTGCCGCCGACTTTGTCGGTTTTCAAAAACAGGTCACTCTGGATGAAAATGATATTGATCAAGAAGGGACGATGGGGGATTTTAAAACCGGCGAAATCTACACTATAGGAGATTTAGTCAAGGCCATGCTTATAACATCTTCAAACGATGCCGCTTTTGCCATCGCGAAGTTCTATGGCTATAAAAATTTTATGGATGCCATGAGAGACAAAATTAGTTGGTTGGGGATGGAGAGCACGACCGTTTATGACCCGACCGGCCTCTCACAGCTAAATCAAAGTACAGCCTATGACCTTCAAACTTTGGCCCTGCATTTAATAAAAAAATATCCTCATTTGCTGGAGCTTAGTCACGACAAAGAAACGGAAATATCAGAAATTAAAACCGGAACCAAAAAAGTTATAAAAAATATAAACAAATTCGCCGGCAATTTAGACTTCTTAGGCGGCAAAACCGGCTATACCGATGAAGCCGGGGGGAATCTCTTGTCTATATTTGACTACGAAGGGAACAAAATACTTATTATAGTTCTGGGCGCCGATGATCGTTTCGGAGAAACAGAGGCGCTATACGAATGGGCTAAAAAAGTTCTATCCAAATAAACTATTTGAAAATGTTTTATTATATTATATAATAAAAACTTAAATATTCCATTACTAATTAATCACTGTTAACTAGTGACTGGCACCTATTCTATGGCTATCTTACAAGCAATCAGGGTTTTGGGCATAGCGATGATTTCATTCTTAATTGCTTTTGGCTTCACGTATATTTTCATGAGGATAGTCAAAAAATTCGAGCTAAGTAAACAAATCAGATCAAAAGAATCCGCTCCCATATACGCGGAAATGCATAAGAATAAGGCCGGCACACCCACCATGGGAGGAGTTATTATCTGGATAACCGTTGCCGGTTTGGCGGCCATATTTTGGGCCTTAGCCAAAGCTTTTGACGGACCTTTTGCTTTTTTTAACTTTGTGGACAGAGCGGAGACCTATCTCCCTCTCGCGGCTCTTCTAATTGCCGCGATTTTAGGATTACTCGACGACATTTTAGGCGCGTTAAAAATTGGGCCTCATGGCGGGGGATTGCAAGTCAGACACAAACTAATAATGTATTTTCTAATAGCCCTTCTGGGCGCTCTGTGGTTTTATTATCGTCTTGATTGGGATATTCTTCAGATTCCTTTTTATGGCAATCTGCAAGTTAACTTTTGGTATATTCCTATTTTTATGTTTGTTATAATTGCCAGCGCTTTTTCAGCCAACGAAACCGACGGCTTAGACGGCTTGGCGGGCGGCGTGATGCTTTTTGCTTTTATATCACTGACTGTTGTGGCTTTCGCCATGGGCAGATACCACTTGGCCACTTTTTCATCGGCTATGATAGGGGCTGTTTTGGCGTTTTTATGGTTCAATATCTATCCCGCTAGATTCTTCATGGGCGACACGGGCTCCATGGCCCTAGGCATCACTATGGGAGTTATTGCAATGCTCACCAACACAGCTATTTTTCTCCCGCTATTCGCCCCCATACTGGTTATCGAATCGGCCTCGGTTATTATCCAATTAACCAGCAAAAAACTACGAGGTAAAAAAATATTCATCTCCACCCCTATTCACCACCACTTCGAAGCTTTAGGTTGGCCGGAAACTCAAATAACCATGAGGTTTTGGATTATATCGGCGGTAGTAAGCGCTCTAGGCCTAGCCTTATTCTTCTTAAATAAATTTATCAGTATAATATAGTAGTCAAGAGCTCTAAGTGTTATAATTAAATCACCAAGATAAACTCGGTGAAAATTTTGTAACTTATGATTTTAATCAAAGGCGGCACAATTATTGACGGCACTCTCCGCCCTCCTTTCAAAGGAGATATTTTAATCAGTGGGGACAAAATTTCTTCCATAGGCAATTTTCCAAGCAAAAAAGCCGATGAAACCATCGATGCCTTCGGCATGTACGTGTCTCCGGGATTTATTGATCCCAATACCGACTCCGACCATAACCTGTCTCTATTTCTTAACCCCAATCAAGAAAATTTTTTACTTCAAGGCGTTACAACCATAATAGGAGGCAACTGTGGCTCAAGTTTAGCTCCTTTAATCTACGGCACTCTAGAGTCTATCCGCAAATGGACCGATGTAAACCAAATAAACGTCAATTGGCATACAGTCGCTGAATTGATCAAAACATTGGAACAAAAAAAGCCGGGAGTAAACTTCGCGACGCTCATAGGCCACAGCACCATAAGAAGATCTATACTTGGGGAAGACCAGCGGGACTTAACCGACAAAGAAATCGAGGTCTTTAAGTCACTGCTTAAAAAAGCTATGGAAGAGGGCGGATTTGGCCTATCAACAGGACTGGGTTACGCGCACTCTAAGTTAACCCCATACCCGGAGATCAAAACATTAGCGGGTATTGTCGCCGGACAAAACGGCGTCTACGCAACTCACTTGAGAAGCGAAAAAGAAAAACTTATAAGTTCAATTGAAGAGACTATAAAGCTCGGTAAAGATACCGGCGTTAAAATAATAATCAGTCATTTACGACCGCTCCTTGGATATGAAAACCAAATAAACGCGGCGCGAAACATTTTAAATAATCTGGATCCAAAAATCGACCTCCATTATGATGTCTTTCCCTTCGATTCAAGTCTTGTGCCTATCTACACCCTCCTTCCTGAATGGGCAAAAAGAGGCGGGTTAGAATCTATGTGGGGGCTCATAACTTCACCGACCCAAAGAGAGCATATTAAAAATGATATTGAGACGTTAGACGCGGAGAACGTTATGATCGCCGAAGCTCCGGGGAATAACTATCTCGTGGGCAAAAGTCTATATGAAATCGCTAAAAATCAAGAAACTGACCCCAAAGACGCGCTTGTAAAATTAATGACCTTGACACGCATGAAAGCATTGCTCGTAAAACGCGACATCAATTTGAAAATTGCCGAAGAAATGCTTTTTGATGAGCGCTCTCTTATCGCCACCAACAGCGGAGGCAATATCGAATCCAAAAAAAGCATTAAGCTGGATAGATCAACCGGCACATTTCCCAAATTTCTAAAACTGGCGTTTCTTAACAACTTCCCGTTAGAAAAAGCTGTTAGAAAAATCACGGATATCCCGGCCAGAAAATTTGGACTAGAAAAGAGGGGGACAATAAAACACGGCCACTATGCTGATATTGCCATTTTCGAAACGGGTAAAATCGCCCATACTATAGTCAACGGTAAAATAGCGGTTGAACATGGAAAACTAAAGGAGGTAAATAACGGGTATATTCTAAGAAAAAACCGGCTATGAAATTCCATGGCGTCGAAGGCAGAAACATAAGAGAAATTGTTTCGGAAAAAAGTCCGGATTATTTTATCACGGCCTGCGTGGCGTTTTTGATCTTTTTTGGATTGGTAATGCTCGCCTCCGCCTCCGCCGATTTGGGTAAAATAAAATTCGACGATAACTTTTATTTCATAAAACACCAACTACTCCGCGGTTTTCTTCCGGGGCTCATCGGATTTCTATTGGCTCTTAAAATATACTACGGAGCGTATGAAAAATATTCTTTTCTATTTCTCGCGTTTAACGTCCTTCTTCTTTTATTAATTTTTTCAAACTTAGGCCTTTCCGCGAAAGGCGCCGAACGCTGGCTGGAATTAGGGCCATTATCAATACAGCCGTCTGAAATTCTAAAACTCTCGTTTATAGTTTACTTGGCGGCGTGGCTCTCCGGCGAAAAAGAAAGGCAATATAGTCTATACAAGGGGTTTATTCCCTTTATCGCCATTTTAGGAATCTTAGGAAGCATTCTTTTAAAACAATCTTCAACTAGCATGTTCGGGATACTTCTCATCACGGCCTTGATTATATATTTAATGAGCGGGGCAAAGTTATCTTATCTTTGGGGAGCGCTTCTCATAGGCCTTATATCTATCGCGTCAATTAGCTATTTTTCGCCTTACCGATGGAACAGAATAACCACCTATTTAAAACCCGATGCCAACCTTGAAACAACCGGCTTCCATATCAACCAGGCCCGGATTGCCATAGGAGCCGGAGGGCTAACAGGAGTGGGGTTAGGCCAATCAACCACTAAAATAAGCTACTTGCCGGAACCCATCGGCGACTCTATTTTTGCTATAATTTCAGAAGAGCTTGGTTTTCTGGGGGCCGCGACCATAATTATCGTCTTCGCTCTTTTAAGCATAAGAATTTTGGCGATATCCAAAAAAATTCCGGACAAATTTGGGCGTCTTCTTCTTATGGGTTTTGGGAGTTTAATCGGCGTACAGGCGTTTATAAATATTGGAGCGATCAGCGGACTCATCCCCTTAACCGGCATGCCGCTTCCATTTATAAGCTTCGGGGGGACGGCCCTGACTGTCTTTATGACTATGTCAGGAATAATATTAAATATTTCAAAATACGCGAGATAAAATATGTTACGTATTGGCCTAACAGGCGGCGGCAGTGGCGGACACATATACACACTTCTAGCCGTTGCTGAAAATTTAAAAAAAATAGTCGAGAGTGGGGGAGAGAGTATTGAGCTCCGCTACTTTGGCGACCCTAAAGAATATGAGCCACGGTTCGCGGGCGCCGGCATAAAAATAACTCACATCACCCCCTCTAAACTCCGCCGCTATTTTTCCATTCTTACAATCATAGACTTATTCAAATTCGTCTGGAGCATACCGCAGGCGCTTTTCAAACTACTCTTTCTAATGCCTGACGTTTTGTTCTCGAAAGGCGGCCCCGGAGCTCTCCCGGTGCTCTATGCCGCGAGATTTTATAGAATTCCGATAGTAATACACGACTCTGACGCCATCCCGGGGTTAACCACTCGCTTGAGCCAAAAATTCTCCAAAATAATTGAGTTGGCATTCCCCAAAGCTATTGAATACATTTCTAACAAATCGGCCGGAAAAGTTGTCGGCAATCCCGTAAGAAACGAAGTTTTGCTGACCTCTGAAGAAAAAACGCCTGATGGCAAAACGTTCTCGAAAAGCAAGTTGGATTTCAATCCCGATATGCCCTTGATTTTAATCATTGGCGGCTCTTTAGGCGCCGGCGCAATAAACGAATGCGTACTTGGGGGTTTGCGGCTATTACTCGCTAGGTATCAAATACTCCATCAAATCGGTATCAACAATTTTGATGAATATATCGTAGCGGCAAAAAAAGAGCTTGAGAGTTTGCCTCCACCTATATCCCTAAAATACAAACCGGTTCCATTTTTGCAATCCGATATGCGGCATGCCTTATCAGCCGCCGATATAATTATTAGCCGCGCCGGCGCCGGAGCTATTTTCGAAATCGCGGCCTCCGAGAAGCCGTCTATTCTTATCCCGCTCGAGAATTCGGCTAATAACCACCAAAAAGAAAACGCCTTCGCGTACGAGGATGCCGGCGCCTGCGTCATTATTGAGGAAGCAAATTTATTTCCCGATATTCTCATAACTGAAATCGACAAGATATTAAACAACCCCGAACAATTGCTTAAAATGAAAGAAAGTGCTAAAAACTTCTATAGGCCGAACGCGGCCCAAATTATAGCCACAGACCTTATAAATCTAGCCAAATCATAAATTTTATTCCCCGAGCAATACTGATTCTTATCGGCAAAGTCGAGGGGCTACAATATGCAAAACACCAACAATAAACCAAGAGTCCGAATCGCGCCCAGTCCCACTGGCAATCTTCATGTCGGCACCGCGCGCACCGCGCTATTTAACTGGCTTTACGCCAAATCAACCGGCGGCACGTTTGTTTTACGCATTGAGGACACCGACCTTGAGCGTTCTGACCCTAAATTCGAAACTAATATAATAGAAGGATTAAAATGGCTGGGTTTAACATGGGATGAAGGTCCCGAGGTTGGCGGCCCATATGGCCCCTATCGCCAAAGCGAAAGGATTGAAACTTATGAAAAATATATTAACGAGCTTTTGGCTAAAGGCTTGGCTTACTATTGTACCTGCGAGAAGGATGAGCTAGAAGCCGAACGAACAGGCATGCTCTCCCAAGGCATCGCCCCAAAGTACAGCGGCAAATGCCGGGATAAAAAGCATCCAACAGGAGAAGTCATAAGATTTATCATTCCTGAATCAAAAATATCGTTCAATGATTTAATAAGAGGGAGTATCGAGTTTGACGGAGCTCTTCTGGGCGACATTGCCATAGCCAAAAATCCACGAACACCTCTTTATAATTTCGCGGTTGTTATAGACGATTATGAGATGAAAATAACCGACGTCATAAGAGGCGAGGATCATATAGCCAATACTCCCAAACAATTATTTATACAAAAAGCTTTGGGTTTTGAGCCGCCTAACTATGCTCACCTGCCTTTAATATTAGACGAAGACAGGGCTAAAATGTCCAAGAGATTTTCCGCCACTTCAATTGATGAGTACAAGCAGGATGGATATCTCCCGAAAGCCATTATTAACTTTTTGTCTCTTTTGGGCTGGCATCCTGAAGACGATAAAGAATTGATGAACGCGGACGAAATTATCGGTAAATTCACGTTAGAGCGCGTTCAAAAAGCCGGCGCAGTGTTTAACGTGCAAAAACTTCGCTGGATTAACTCACATTATATAAAAACAGAAAACAACTCTGAAATTTGGCGCCTCATTTCATCCATCTATCCCGAACTCTCTCAAAAATTACAAAAATTTGATATCAAAATGATCGAAAGCGCTATTGAGCTCTCTAAAAATCGGATGGAAACACTAAAAGACTTTGAGAAGGAGTCGTCGTTTATTTTTGAACTGCAACCCTATGACCCAAAACTTTTAATATGGAAAGACGCCGATCAAAAAATAATTAAAGAAAATTTAGAAATGATATTCAACGCCATAGAGTCTGTCGCGGCCGATAATTTTTCTAAAAATAATTTAGACGAAATTATTAAAAAAATAGCGGAAGATCGGGGGAGGGGAGAGGTGTTCTGGCCTTTGAGAGTCGCCTTATCGGGCCTTGACAAATCGCCCGGTCCGGTAGAAATAGCTGAAGTTTTAGGAAAAAATGAAACCATTAAACGCGTCAAAATGGCCATTGAAAAACTCGGCTAGAGCCATAAATAAATCGAGGGACTACTATGTCATATTCATTCTTACTGCCGTAAGCTTGATTTTAGCCAAGACTTGTTTAGCTGTTGCTCCCTTAGAACTTCAGAATGCCATAAATGAAAAAGCTAAGGCGCTTCAAGCTGTTACGAAGCAAATCCAAGAAACCCAAAAAAACCTTATAGAAACCGAACAAAAAGGCAAAAGCTTAAAAACAGAGATCAGTCGCTTAAATTATTCTTTAAATCAAATTGATTTAGGTATACGAGCCAGTGAGTTAACCATCGAGAAGCTGGAGTTAGAAATCTCGTCTCTAGAGCGCGATATCAACGAAAATGAATCTAAAAGCGAACTCAAAAAAGCCACCATCCGACAACTATTGAAAGAACTCCAAGCTAAAGACGATGAAAGTTCTCTCATTTCTCTCTTGAAAAACAAAACACTGTCGGCAAGCGTTAACGAAGCTCAAAATATTTTCACTTTTAATGGAACGTTAGGCGGAGAAGTAGAGGCGCTCGCTGAAATAAAGACTACACTTGGCGAAAAGTTAGGCGACCAAACTTCAAAGAAAAAAAGCGTTGAAAGCGAACGGGGAACTTTAAGAGTTAGAAAAGACTTGGCTAAAAACCAGCAAACAGAAAAACAACAACTGCTTGGTCAAACCAAAAATCAAGAAAAACTATACCTTGCCCTTATAACTGAACTCGAGAGAAAACAACAAGAAATTTCAGAGGAAATAGAAAAAATTGAAGAAGAGTTGCGATTAAAAATAGATTCAAGTCTTTTACCTTCAAAACGTCCCGGAGTGCTGGAAATGCCAACTAAAGGCTATTTGAGCCAGAATTTCGGCGATACGCCTTTCGCGCGGAATGGCGGGTACCGCGGTCATTTTCACAATGGCATAGACATTGCCGCCCCTATTGGCACGCCGATTTACGCCGCGGAAGATGGCATAATCCTAAAAACCGGTGATCAAGACCGCTACTGCCGCAAAGGCGCTTATGGAAAATATATTGTGATTTCTCACCCTAATAATTTAACCACGCTCTATGCCCACCTATCATCGTTCAATGCCGTTGCTTCGGAGGGTCTAGCCGTAAAACGAGGGGACATTATCGGCTATGTTGGCAAAACCGGTTACGCAACAGGCCCCCACCTTCACTTCACGGTATATTCCAGCTTAACATTCTACATGGGTTCCAGCCGCTCTTGCGGCCCCATGCCTTTCGGCGGCTATCTAAACCCGATAGATTATCTAATGATATAAGTATGATATCCGCGATAAAAATTTTACTTACCATAACCTTAGCCGGCGTCTATATTTTATTTTTCAATCCTAAAAACTCACCAATTAATGAACTTGCATTAGTTGAAGAAAAATTAACCCAATATCGCACTTGCGAATTTGAGTTTATCTATCCCAAAAAATGGGGGATGGTTGTTAAATCGCAGACGCAAATAACCGATAAAGATAGTGACGGTAATTCCTATTTCATCACACGCAATTTTTATAGATTCGCCGATTATGATCCGCCTAAACTACACCTCACAGATAGCAACAAAGGCCTCCTTTGGTTAGATACAGATAGAGACGCCTGGGGCAAAGCAGAAAAATATAAACCCAATGCAAAAACATTTTGTGACACAATAAATATAATACCCCCGGTTCCCAGCCGGGATGGAAAAAATTTTGGTATTGACTATTGTAACTTATCTAATGACAAAGATCGCATCCTTGCCGAATGGTTATGGCAAAGGGATAGTTCGAAAAAAAAGACCAAAGTATTTACATCCTATAAAGATTTATTTGTCGGCAGATTTAGCGGATTAATCGGTATATTAGAAACTGAACAAGATTTGAATTCTAATGACAAATATCATCTAGACCAGTTAATAATTTCTGCGAAGATAAAAACCGGAAATTGCGAATAAGCATGATAAAAATAACAATTTCTTTGCTGATAGGGATACTGCTTGCAACTGTTTCTTATCTGATTATTCAAAGTATAAATAATGAAACGGCCTTGGCAAAATACAGCACCTGCCAATTCGAATTTTTGTATCCAAAAAAATGGGGGGAAATTCAAAAATCCCAATCTCAACAATATTTTGAAGACTCTGAACACAGTTATGTAACTACCAATACATATAAATTTAGTAATTACAGCGCTGGGCTCATTCACTTATCCAACAACAACGTCGGGCTTCTCTGGCTAAGCGTTGGCGCGGACGATTGGAAAAACTACGAGCCCCATAAAGTTAATGCGCAAAATTTTTGCGAATATATACAAAAATACCGGCTGACCCATGGAAAATACGATTCCAATGATAAAATGCATAAATGCGAAGTTGAGGGCGATATCGTGGCAATGGGCTATCTGTCCAAAGACTACCCCGAAGATAATTATAAATTTATGCTTGCCGGATTCAAAGAATTATTCACCGAAAAATTCTCCGGAGTCGCAATTATTATTGAGTCAAAAGAAAAATTAGATTATAAAGATAAACTACTTGTTAAAAAAATAATATCTTCAACAAAAATAAAAGAAGAGGAGTGCTTATAGAGGGCACCCCGACGGGACCCTATATTTTGCGACAGATTACCCTTATTGCCCGACTATTGACAAAATTCACTCATAACTAGTATTATTTATAAACAAATAAAAGGAGGGGTGTTGATGAACCCTACGGAACTTCCACAGGAGAAAATCGATCTTAGTAAACTTCCATTTAGCCAAAGCAACAAAGTGCCAAGCGACGATTGTTTAATATTTTTATCCGGCCAAATTGGGCTAAAAGACGGAAAATTGGTGGAAGGAGGCATTAAGGCCGAAACGAGACAAGCAATTAAAAATGTGGAAACTCTACTGGCAGAAAATGAAGATCTAGAGCTTGACGATGTCGTTGATGTAACAGTGTTTTTAGCGGATATGAATGATTATACGGCAATGAATGAAGCGTATGCCAAGGCCTTTAAACGCATCAAGTGTAAACCGACCAGAACTTGCGTAGGCGTCAATGCCTTGCCGTTAAACGCCAGGATTGAAATCAAAATCATAGCAGAAGATTATTAAATAAAGCGCCTCACCGCGCTTTTTTATTTAGTTGCAAAATATAAAATTCTATTGTTTTCTACAGTACACTGTCGTAAAATGTATATCTAAAGTCAATAGGGGACTGTGGATAACTTTTTCTCTCTAAAACGCGCCGAGAGGCGCGCTTTTTGGTTGGGTGATAGGGGTAGCCCTTGACGTGGAGGGTGATAAAGGTATACCTTTATAACTATGGATATAGAAAAATTTAAGTTAGTCGTTTGTGATATTACTGACAAGATAAAAGACGCGGCTTTCATGGGTGATTATCAACTCGCAGAGCTGTTGTTAGATCGATTGTGTCGATTAGTAAGGAAGAGAGGTGAGTTTGAGGATGAAATAAAAACAATATACAGGTATAAGTAAATATGATATATAAAAAAGTTGCGAGGCATGGTAATACCCTTGCGATTGTTATTCCAAAACAATGGCTTAAGGAGCTCAACATTCACGAAGGGGATTATGTTGTGATGGCGGTGCATGAGAATGAGATGATTATAATTAAGAAAGCTCAAAATCAGTTCATTAAAAATATTGGTCGCGTAATTTTGGGAAAATAATATGGATATAACTACAAATGAATTAACAACAAAAATTTCTCTTGATTTGATTGACGATCCATATATTGCTATGCGATCCAATCTTGATGATGAACAAATGGATGAGCTTAAGGCGTCAATGAGAGAACACGGACTTATAGAGCCGGTGGTTTTGAGAAAGTTGGGCGATCGTTATGAAATAATAGCCGGACATCGAAGAAGCAGAGCGGCGCGTCTTTTGGGATGGGCAACAATTGAAGCAAAAATAATGCAAGCCGATGACCGGACCGCTCTCTCTTTAAGATTAGCAGAAAATTCCGACCGAGCCGATGTTAACCCTGTGGATGAAGCGGTTTTTATAGGCGATATTATGCTTAAGCATAATTTAACACCTCAACAGATTGCGGAAATGATGAAGCGCAGTATTTCGTGGATAGAAAATCGGCTTGCAATTTTTGAAATGCCTGACTATATGCAAGACCATGTTCGGACCGGACGTTATTCTGTGGGCGCCGCTTTGTGGATTGCAAAAATTAGGAAAGAGGATACTAGAAAATACTATGCGCATTTTGCCGCGCTTAACGGCGTATCGATTGCAGGCGCTCAAAAGTGGTATTTAGATTTAGAAGCCGAAAATTTTGAACTTAATGCAACAACCGAGCAGGTGAGTGACGGCAATATTTCGGCACCTAAGTTTGTTACATATGTGAATTGTGAAAGATGTGGGGAAAAAGAGGACATTATGAAGTTAAGAAATGTTTTTGTTCATTCTCAAGGAGAATGCGTTGATGAAAAGACTGGTAGCTAGTGATACCCCCGTCCCTCTCTTTTATAGATGATTCCTTACCTTAGCGTTGATGTAATCGCCCCCCTCTCCAATTTACTTTACCTAAATTTAACTATAAATAAATAAGTAAATAAAATAGATAATCTTAAATTTAAAACTTTTTTTAAATAAAGTTATTGAAGTTTCAAGCACGGCGGCGGCTCCGCCATGGTGGTTAAAACTCAAGCGGGATGGATTGGGGCGCTACCACCTTGACGCGCCATATATGATTGTGCGCCCGGATATGGCGCGTCAAGGTGGAGAGCGAGCGAGGCGGGCAATAATTTACCCCACTTTAATGAGACTATCGGGACATTGATCAATTAGAATTGTCCCGATAGTTTTTTAATGGGTAAATTATTGCAGGATAAAACTCCGTCGCGCGATTAAAAATTTCAAAAATGTTCGCGCGCGGAGTTTTTCCGTCCGCTGTTTGGTTTTGCGCCGGGTTTTCCCCTATAAACAGCTAGGACAAACTCGCAATCCTTGCGAGTGAAGTCCGTTAGCTGTTTATAGGGGAAAAGACGGAAAGTTAAGCAGAAAGTGAAAAAACGCCTCTCTATATTGCGATTAGAGAGGCGTTTTTTAGTGTGGCTAAGCAAAGACACGCGTCGCCTGCTTAACTTTTAAGCGAGTTGGCGATTTCATTAAAGCCAAGCTCGCTGGGAGCAAAACCAACGCGTCCTCAATCCATCCCGCTTGAGTTTTAACCACCATGGCGGAGCCGCCGCCGTGCTTGAAACTTCAATAACTTTATTTAAAAAAAGTTTTAAATTTAAGATTATCTATTTTATTTACTTATTTATTTATAGTTAAATTTAGGTAAAGTAAATTGGAGAGGGGGGCGATTTTTCTTTCCAAAAACTCACGCAGAGGTTAGGTGAATGCGTGAGTTTTTGATTTAAGCTTTCTTTAGAAATTCGGCGGCGACCCAGCCGCGGATTCCTTTAAACATAATTTGAAACCAAGTTATGTTGTCGGCATTCACAATACCATCGTGGAAAGTTAACACGTCGCCATCAAAGGCGCCGGATATTTGAGTAAATGATGTTCCGGGTCCTTGTCTGATTCGGAGTCCAGATGAGCCAGTGCCGACCACAATAAGCCGATCGCCAAAATTTGGCTTTAGAGGTTCGGGTTTAACAATTGGCACGCCAGCTTGCCCGGTTTGAAATGAGGTTGGCACAGGAGCCGCCGGAGTCGGTGTAACCACAGGAGCCGCCGCCGGGGCGGCAAAGCTC
>Ga0209515_10000147_pt1 | contig 129823 bp, 136 predicted proteins | sample Subgroupgradi54m_FD_187454 | JGI IMG/M metagenome (GOLD analysis project Ga0209515, IMG submission 187454) | Subsurface groundwater microbial communities from S. Glens Falls, New York, USA - GMW60B uncontaminated upgradient, 5.4 m (SPAdes)... ... | reverse complement strand
CTTTATTCCCCGTAAAATTTTCGTATCGTTTGATAATCACATCGCAATACTTTGGGTCTAATTCCATAAGATATGCCCTGCGGCCAAGCTGTTCACATCCTAAAAGCGTTGATCCCGAACCGCCAAATAAGTCCATAACGATATCTCCACGCTCGCTGTTCTTCTTTAATGCTCTTTCAGACAGCCTCACCGGCTTTTGCGTCGGATGAACATACTTCGTGGTCAAATCACGTTTCTGATACCATACATCCAGCATTTCGTTGAAATCCTCGAAGTCAAGATTAAAGACATCCTTTAAATCCGATATCTTTTTATTCTTAAAATGCGTCTGCTTTTTCTTCCATCCCACCATGCAGGGCTCATACTGTCGATGATAATCTTGTCCGCGACTAAAGACCATAGAATTTTTAAGCCAGATGATGATCTGGCTCATATGCCAGCCGGCGCTCTCAAATGCCATCCTGTTAATCCAGTTGTTTTTATTGGCAAACCACCAGTAAATCGTCACGTCTTGTGTGCTGAATTGAAATAAATTCCTCAACACATCGGTATAAAATCTGAGACATTCTTCGTCTGACTTATCGTCATTAAAGATCTTGCGGCCTGTTCCGCCGAATTTCGTTGAGGCATAATCAATCCCGCCGGGTGATTTGTAATCAACGTTATAAGGCGGGTCAGTAAAAATCATTCTGGCAAGTTGTCCGTTCATCAACAAAGCGACATCCTCCGCTTTGACAGAATCTGCGCACATCAGGCGATGATCGCCTAATTGATAAACGTCTTTATACTTTGTAACCGGATCAGTAATCTGCTGGTATTCTTTATCAGCATCAAACTCATCCTCCTCGACATTCAAATCAAATATGTTGTCCAGCTCGTTGCTGTTAAAACCGATATCTTTAAGAAAGTCCTCATCAAAATGAGCGAGCAACTCCAGATCAAACGAACCCGTGTTTTTATTCAATCTGAGGTTCAGTTCTTTTTCTTTCTCGATATCGGGAATATTCACGTAGACGACTGGAAACTGCGTGTAACCCAAATCTTTTACGACTCGCACTCTGAAATGTCCGCCGATGATTACGTTCATCCTCTGCGGCACGCAATTGACGATGGCGGGGTCTTGAATGCCGAAGCGTTCGATGGAAATTTTTAAATCAAGATGCTCTTGATCCGATGCTTTGCGCGGATTGTATTCCGCGGGCTTTAAAATATTTATATCGACGTACTCGATCTGGATTTTATTCGATAGTAATGACATGACTCAAATACCTCCTTACGCTTATTATCCCTCTTGATTCATAAATTCTGATGCATTACTTAATTCGCTTAATTCGCTTAATTCGCTACTGTCCATATCTCTTTATCCCTACCTTCCGTTGAGATAGTTTGATTTTTTGCTTTATTACATTTCAAAAGCAATTCCAAAGCTCTGCTAATCTCGGAAGAACTCCTATGTTTCCCCAAAATTTTAATGATCTCGGTTCTACTTAAGCCATTTTCATTGGCTTTCAGGGCAATATAAATTTTATCAGCAATAGAGTCACCTGATATATCGCCAAATATAAACTCTACGCACGATTCTGCGTAACCCCAAACAGCCAAAGCCGCATTAAGATGTTCTACTCGGACAATTGCTGAGCAATCAAGTAAGGCGTAAATACAAGCAATTCTCATAACATATGCTTCTGCTCGTGCAGTTAAATCACCAACTACACCAGGTTTCCCTTCTGACAATACCGGGTAAACATCTCTCCAAATTTGTACCGCCTCATTGTCCCGTTTGATTTCGTCAACCGTCTTAGCAAATTCTACAACATCACGTAACCTTTTTACCAAATGACTAAAATCTAAAGTATAGAACTGCCCACCTTCGGGAAGACATTTTGATCGTTTAACTAAAAAATATAAAAATCTATTCCCGAACCCATTTGCTCTTTCGGTTTCATTTAAGTATTTTCTTAATTCGGTAATAGTAATATGCACAATCATTGAAATATGAGTATTAGATGCCCGAAGAGGATTATTCTTGGTCAAATTTCTTAGGTTTTTGCCATCCCAAGCTTGCCGCATAATCCCAGAAAGAATATTCCCTTCTCTAGCCATCACCTTAAGTGTTGAGGAAAATTCCGGTTCAACGATTAAAAGACGTTTATCTTTTTTGGAATCATCGTCATCAGAAAGGGTTGAAATCACGCCTTCCCCACTTGATAGACCTGAAACGATATTCTCATCTACCCATAAAGGATCTATACTTTTATAAATGTAATTAACGATATTGTAAGCTGTTCCTTTTCGTCCTTTTGAAGTGGGACCGACTAAAGCAGAATTAAGTTTTAAGTGATGCTCCGTCGCCTCAACTTTAAAATGCGATTTATTGCCAATAACGTTCCCAAAATATGTTAAAAACTGAATAAGAATTGCAGCAGGGTCAGATTCGGTATGTGGTTCAATCTTTTTTACAAATTCACCCACAAGACCGTAACAAACATCTGCATTTAATGGTTTAACCCACCGAACTGGATGCGAATTAAGCGAATTAAGCGAATTAAGCATACACTCAGGGAAATTCACGCCCTCTAAACTCCGATGACAATCGTTGTACCAGCCCTTCCACCAAACAGATGCTTGTGAGAAACCCTTATGTCTTAAAGATATTGTTTTCAAGGTTGGCAAAGCCTCAAGGCCATTTGCCACTAAAAAATCGTCGATTCCAACTTTGTCCTGTCCTTTTTGTTCAATAACAACGATTTGAATCAAAGCTCCTCGGCCTTCCAGTTCTTGACCTAAGGCATAGACTGGCTTCAATAAGTCTGGAGGATGCCAAATGTCCGAATCGAAATATAACAAAACCGGTCGATCAGCCCACGTTATCCGGTCAAAATCCTCAATAACTTTATGTGATTGACCATCGCGCCAGTTCCAGATTCCGCCCATGCCAATAGCCATAGTTCCAGATTGAACTAAAGCTGCGGCTTTCTTTTCCCCTTCAGTGATAGCCAAAGGCACGGAAGGATTTCGCAGAACTTCCTCCACGGGCTGCAAAATATAAAGATGTGCTCCGGTGCCTTTCTTTTGCAAATATTTTACGGTATGTCCATCTTTGTCCTTAAAAGCAGGGAAGATTTTATACCGGACAAACCCATCTGTATTAGGATACGGAAAGGCGAGGATAGAATTAACTTCTTTGGGATCCCACCCAAGTACCCGAGAAATATCTCCCGGGCATACCGTATAAACATTCATCAAAGCGATAGTGTCGTCAGTAAGACCGCTCTTTCTAAGGTCTGCAAGATGATCGGAGTGAAAGCTACTTTCATTAATTGTCATATGCTCTGCTCTCTTTCTTCTCTTAAAATTTATATTTATGTTCCATTCTGGAACAAATAGTCTTTTGTCCGTCGGTAGCATTCAAAAAGATGCTGCGTCTCCGAATTAGCGAAAAAATCGGCGCATTTTTTGTGAATCTCAGGAGTATTGTCGAATTGTATTTTTTTGAGCCTCCCTGATCCGCTGATACCGCGCATTGGGAAACCGCAAAACAAATTGACAATAAACCTAGAGCAAATTATTTCATACCAAAATAAAAAAGATAGAAATGAGATCTCATGAAGATCTCATTTCTATCTTTTTCCGTCACCATTTCTAAACTAATTCAGTAAAAACATTCTCAAGACAGCTAATCAAAATGACCTTGAAAATTAAAATTGAATATATTGAAGTGCCCGACGAAGCTGAACGAATCCATAGGATCAGCAAAATCCTCGCAGAAGGCGTTTACGCCTATCTCAAGAAAGAAGGACTCTTGCGAGTTAATCTTGAGCGCAAGGAAAAAGTCCAAGAAGCCATGGATACAGCCCGGGGAATCATTAGCCGCGATATTTCTGGTTGATTCAGCTTGACTCGGTTAGGAATTGTTATAGGGTTTGGTCACGATGGAAATGACGAAGAGATGTGGTTTTGTGATCAGGGTCAGCACGGACAAGCAGGCCCGTAATCCTGAAGGATCGCTGACCAACCAGCTCCAACGTCTGCAGGCTCATGTCGAATACAAAACTACTGTCTGCGGTGAAAGCTGGGTTGAATCTGGACGGTATATACTTAAAGGCGTATCCGGCAAGGATTCTTTCCGAAGCACCGAATTCGCCCAATTATTCAATGACATGGAGTCCGGCCGGGTCAATACGGTCATCTGTACCGCCCTCGACCGTATCAGCCGATCCGTTAAAGACTTCCTCAACTTCTTCGAGATACTCACCAAATACAACGTGGAGTTTGTTTGCTTAAAACAAAACTACGACACCACCTCCGCTCAAGGCAAACTGTTTATCACAATCATGATGGCCTTGGCCGAATTTGAACGGACACAAACCTCTGAACGTAATATAGACGCAACCATTGCCAGGGCAGAGCGCGGACTCTGGAATGGCGGACATTTACTTGGATATGATCTCGATCCAATTAAAAAAGGGTATCTCAAAGTCAGCGAACAAGAAAAGACCACGATTCAGTTCGCCTTTAAAAAATATCTGGAATGCGGTTCTTTGATTGAAACCGCCCGGATGTTAAACGCCAATGGTTACCGAACCAAAGGATACACCTCACGGCGCAACAGAACCCGGCCTCCACAGAAGTTCGGTAGGTCTTCAATGAAGCAAATGTTTATAAACCTCGCCTATCTCGGTAAAAAAGAAATCAACAAAAAGTGGAAAACCATGGATCAAGACAAACTCCCGGACAATCAGAAATATCGTACTGTACCGGCTGTTTGGGAATCACTCATCGATGAAGAAACTTTTTACAAAGTTCAGCACCTCCTGACCAAAAACACGGCCTCACGCCACAACGAAACCGCGCCAATAAAACACGTCTACATTTTGAATGGTGGATTGTTAATTTGCGAGGCTTGCGGAAAGCCCATGGAAGGAACTTGCGGGACCGGAAGGATGGGAAATAAATATTTTTACTACCACTGCAAGCACTGCAAATTCAAGATGCCTGCCGAGGAAATAGAACGTGTAGTGATTGACCAAGTGAAAGAACTTTCAACACAAGAAGACGCAATCTCTGCCATGGTCGCTGCCGCAAATGCTGAACTCCAAAAAGAACTGCCCCAGCTTAAAAACCAGCGCAACGCGCTCCAAAGAAGACTCGATGAAATCAAAGCCCATGCGGACGGTATCATGATTAAATGGACAACACTTGCCACCAGTGACAATAGCATTTTCCTGCGTGAAAAGCTGGACGAACTAGCCAAAGAACGCAAAGATACCGAGCATGGTCTGGCCGCGCTGGATGTTCACATCACCGACATCCAGCGCGAGGCAATCCATAAAGAAGACGTCATGCTGACTCTGGGCAAATTTGCCAACCTGTTTGACAGCCTTCTACCCTATCGAAAAAAGGAAATCGTCCGCTTTGTCATGAAAAAAGCTGTTTTAAATCCCCTGGGAATAAAAATAGCCCTGTTCGGGAAACCTCCCAATTCAGGGCTATTTGATGAAGCGACATCCAACGGTAAAATCCGCTGTCAGACGTCAATATGGCTCCCCCGCGAGGGCTCGAACCTCGGACCCATTGGTTAACAGCCAATTGCTCTACCAACTGAGCTACAGGGGAATAATTTTTTTTAAATATTCTTTTCCAAATCCAGTCTTAAAATACTTTTCTCTCCTCCGGGCAGTTAGACGATCTTTGCATTCCTCTCGATAAACTAATTTATATGGCCTTCTTTCTTTTGTAAATTTTGAATATCCCGCATTATGCTCTCTCAATCTCTGCAAAGGATTTTCCGATAAGCCAACATAAAGGCTGGAATCTCGTTCACTTTGTAAAACATAAACCCAATATTTCATAACAGCCAGTGCTCCCCGCCTGCCGATCTTAACTCAATCGGCGGGCAGGTACCAACTGAGCTACAGGGGAATATATGTTGAATTTCTTTCAGAAAGAACAGGGAATAAAAATCTTTCGACGACCATAGAAATTATAATCAAAAATGTTTAAAAGTCAATCAGGACTTCATTCAATCTGCCGTCGGCAGGCTAACGACATACTCAAAGTCGAGATGTCCGCGTACTCTAAAGCGCTCCCCACCGGAATCCCTAAACCAATCCGGCTTATTTTAATCCCGACGATGGTTTTAAGCTCACGCGTTAAATAAAGGGAAGTTGTTTCTCCCTCGGTATCGGCATCGGTAGCGATCACGACTTCCTTAATATTTTGAGTGGTGACCCGCTTCAGAAGGTGCTGAATCTTTAAATCATCCGGCCCCTTTCCATCTGCCGGTGAGATCGCACCTAATAACACATGATAATGTCCGCGGTAAGTTCCGGTTCGTTCAATCGCCAAAAGATCTTTGGGATCTTCCACCACACAGATTGTGGCATCATCACGCTTGGGGTCGGAACAAATCAAACAGATTTCGGTTTCGCTTAAATTGTTACAGAGGCGACAAAATCTTAAGCCCTCTTTTAATTGAGCAATGCTATTGGCCAAGGCCATCACTTCTTCCTGCGGATTATTCAAAAACCAGAAAACCATCCGCTCGGCGCTGCGCCGGCCGACGCCGGGGAGTTTGGTCAATTTCTCGATTAAAGTTTCGATGAGTTTGGGGTAAGACACTTTTTTAATTCATCCTGAAAGTTTCGTCGCTCGTCTCTCGTCTCACGAACGAGCCACGAGAGACGAGCGACGGGCGACGATCACTCCTTATGCCACTTACTGACAACCTTCCCCTTAAATGTCTCCAAAGCGGTCTTAACCAACGGCTCATGGTCCTGGGGTTTATAATTGTCGATGATTTTAAATTCCACGGCAATTTTTGTTTTTAATTTTTCTGAAAAAACTTTCTCGACCAACTGCAAATTGTCCTTCTGTTCCAGCGATTCTTTATGAAAAACGGCTTCCTTAGAAAAGCCGATGATTAATTTTGTACCTTTCAACTCAAAAGCACTCCCTTCCTGTAAAAATGTGGCAACCGACATCTTTTTTCGACTAACCGCATAGGTGATGGCATCCCAGGAGCGTTTTACCTTTTCCAAATCCAAAACACCATCGGGCGCTGTTTCAGGCAAACCTACCGCGGATTCCTCAGCAGTCATGACGTTGATCGGCGTTTGCGGTTCGTTCTTTTTCTCCCCGAGAGAAACTTCCATCGCTATTCTCATGATAGACGGATCAGGACTCAAAGAAGCTCCCGAAGAAACAATAAGATCGATATTTTGATTCTTAACGGAAAAATCGACCTGTCCTTTTTGATTTTTCAAAGGGTCCGTCATGGGAGATTTGGATTTATGAAAAGAAACAGGATTCGTCGCGACAACAGGGGACTGCAAATTTGCAACGGGGGATGAATTCAGTTCTATCCTATAGGTTAATTTGGCAAAAGCAATCTCCAGCGGTGTGCGCTGGGATTCCATGATCCGGGAAACGTCCTGAGATTCGATGAGGATCTCGATAGCTCTTAAAATTTCCTGCAGCGAAAATTTTTCTGCTTGAGCCAAAAGCAGCTCTTTGGTTGAAACCGGATAGTCAATGAGTTTGCCCAACGTCTTGCCCCCAACTTTGATAATCATCAAATGCCGAAAATGTTCTATGATATCCCGGGCTAATTGTCTGATGTCTTTGCCAGCGTCAATAATCTCATCGAAAACCGCAAAAGCGCCCGAACAATCTTTCCCGCCCAGACAATCGACCAAAGCAAACAAAAATTGCGTTTCCACCAACCCCAGCATCGAAAAAACATCTTGGGCATTGATACCCGCCTGCCGATTGGATGAAAGATCGGTGGGCAGGCTGCGATCACTCAGCACACTCAATTGATCCAAAATACTTAAGGCATCGCGCAAACTCCCCGAGGCGGATTTCGCAATGGCAAACAAAGCCTCTTCTTCGATCGCGAAATTTTCTTTCTGGCACAGCTCCGCCAGGGTCTTCATGATCGTTGGCACCGAAATTCTTTTAAAATCAAACCGCTGACACCGCGAAATGATCGTCGAGGGAACTTTATTCGGCGCGGTGGTCGCAAAGATAAATTTCACATGTCCGGGCGGTTCCTCCAACGTTTTTAAAAGCGCATTGAAGGCCTCCATCGTCAACATATGAACTTCATCTACGATATAAATTTTATAGCGTCCGTAGGTGGGGGCAAATTTCACATTTTCTCGAAGGGCACGGATCTCATCGATCCCGCGGTTGGAAGCGCCGTCGATTTCCAAAACATCAAAACTGTTGGCCTGGGCAATTTCCCGGCAGGAAGAGCATTCTCCGCACGGATTAAGCGTCGGACCTCTCTGGCAGTTCAAAGATTTAGCCAGTATCCTGGCGCAGGAAGTTTTTCCGATCCCCCTCGGGCCGCAAAAAAGGTACGCATGGGCAATCCGCTGGGAATCAAGAGATTTTTCCAGAAGTTCAGTGATGTGTTCCTGCCCGATCACCTCACGAAATTTTTGTGGACGGTATTTTCTGGCTAAAACGAGATAGGACATAAGAATTTACTGATGGACTCTGATCAATTTTTTGTATGAAACTTTTTTAAGAATTTCTTCTTTTATGAAAGCGCGCTATTCTAACACAGAAGCCCTATTTTTAGAATCGCAAATCCTTAAAAACGGTTAAACCCAAGAATTTCAGTTGACGCTTTTTGTTTTAACTTTTTAGGGAAACTGAAATTCGGGTTTAACCCCGCTGTACAGAAAAAATCTCTCCGAGATTTTTTCTAGCGGCCCTCCGGGCAACAATTGCAATTGGTTCAATTGCAATTGTTGGGTTAAAGGAAAGTCAGCTGATGATCACTGATTTCCACCGGAGCGAACGATTCGATGAATAATAAAACACTTTGTAGGCACTGATCGATGAAGCGGCGGTCGTTGGCAATCATCGTGATCCCCAGGGTCGCCAGCTGCCATTTGTCGTCGGTATCCAGCTGTGCTACCGAGATATTGAATCTGGACTGCAAACGCCCCTGCAGGCTTTTTAAAACCATCCGCTTTTCTTTGAGCGAGCCGGAAGCTGGAACAAACAGGTCAACTAAAAGAAGTCCGATATGTTGAGTGCAATCGCGCATGAAAAAGTTCTCTTATGATTCCTCTTTTTTTAAAAGATTTTCCAGAGCCTTTTCTAAATCCGGATAAATAAATTCATAACCGCTGTCCTGTAGCCGTCGGGGAATCACCCGGGCGCCGCTTAACAGGAGCTCCTCTCCCATTTCACCAAATAAAAGCTTCACCCCGGATGAAGGAACCGGGAAAATCGCAGGCCGTTTTAAAACCTTTCCTAAGATTTGGGTGAATTCTTTGTTTTCTACGGCCTTAGGCGAAACCACATTGACCGCCCCCGAAATTTCTGTATGATGAATCAAATGTAAAACGACCGATGGGATTTCAGGCAAAGAAATCCAGCTGATCATTTGCTGGCCTTTTCCCAACTTTCCCCCTAATCCCCATTTAAAAATCGGAAGCATCTGCGCCAAGGCACCGCCCTTTGAACTTAAAATCATTCCGAAACGCATACACACCACCCGGACGCCAAAGGTTTGCGCATTGATGGCGATCTTTTCCCATTCTTCACAAACGTGCGAAAGAAAACCGGTGCCGGGAAGACTCTTCTCATCGATGAGCTTTGCGCCGGGACGGTTTCCATAAAATCCCACCGCCGAGGCGCACAAAAAATTTTTCGGCGGCCTTTTTAATTTCCCCAAAACTTCACACGCAAAAGAAGTTCCTTGAATTCTACTTTTAAAAATCACATCTTTGTACTGTCGTGACCAGCGTCTGCCAGCAATGCTCGCCCCAGCCAGATGCACCAGCGCGTCGTGTCCTTCTAATTTTTCAAGGTCGATTGTTCCTGCTTCGGGATTCCATTGAATACAATTGGAGTTGGATGGCGTGGAAGTGCTTCTAACCAGACGGCTGACCGTATGTCCTGCCTTGATCAAAAATTCACTCAAATAGCTTCCGACCATTCCACTGGCGCCGGTGATCGCAATTTTCAGTTTTGACATTTTTATTTTTTGTTGCTTTATGATTTATTTTTATGTAGAATCAAACCCGTTATGAAGAAAAAAATCCTCGTCATTGATGATCAAGAAGATCTCCTCGAACTTACCCAACGGATCCTACTCTCCCGCGGTTATGAGGTCATCACCCTAACCGATGGCGAAGACGCCATCAATGTCATCAAAAAAGAGTCTCCGCACCTTGTTTTGCTGGACATGCTCATGCCCGGAAAAGACGGCGCGCAAATCTGTCAAGAAATGAAATCCGATAGCTCCATCCATCATATCCCCGTTATCCTCTCAACCGGTCAAATGTTCGATGAAAACGAGTTCTCGCAAGAAGGCTTAACCGGCGCCGATGATTATCTGATGAAACCTTTTGAGATCGACGAGCTGCTTTCCAAAATCGAAAATCTTATTTCCAAATAATTCCCAGCCTGGACAAGCCAGAACCAAAACAGGCTAGGTCTCGTTAGTCATGAAATCTATAAAGTTCAATAGGGCATTTTTCCGTCGATACAGAAAAATATTTTGCCATTAAATGTCAAGATTTCATGACTAACGGACTAACTAATTATTAATGCGCTGTTCTTTGCTGAGGCGGAGAGAGCCTTTTGGGCGAGTTCCGCAGCCCCCGCCTTGAGCAGATCCTGGAGAAAACTGGCATACAAAGTTACTTCTTAAACACAAAAAACACCGCCCCAATCATCAATACAAACCCGACGATATAATTCCACTTCAAACCCTCTTTCAAATACACGACGGAAAAAATACTGAACACAACCAGCGTGATCACTTCCTGGATCGTTTTCAATTGCGCCGTTGAGAACTGATAAGACCCAAATCGATTCGCACCCACAGTTTTCAAAAAAATTTTAAGAAAATATCTCAGTAATTTTTTTAAAAACTAAGCATGGGTGCTCCCCCGTTTAGATTTGCCTAGCAAATCTGGGGGAGCCGGCACCTGAAAACAATATTCCAAAAAAGCAATCAGCCAGCTGATCACAATCACCTTGAATAAAGGTGAATTCTTATACTTCAGATGCCCGTACCAGGCGATCGTCATAAAGATATTGGAGATGGTGAGAAGAAGAATGGTCGTCATTTAGAATATTTTCCTTAAATTTAATTTAGGAGCAACAGACTTAGGACCATTGCCGGGGGCTTCTTTATTTTCTTTCATCGTCAACGCAATCCGTTTTCGATTCAAATCTATCTCGAGCACGGTCACCGTGACTTTCTGATGAACCTTGACCACATCCGATGGAGATTTAACAAAATGATTGGCGAGTTGACTGACATGAACCAGCCCGTCTTGATGAACGCCGATATCTACAAATACTCCGAACGCCGTGATGTTGGTGACAATTCCCGTGAGTTTCATGCCCGGCTTTAAATCTTCCATCTTCTGCACCGATTCTTCAAATTTAACAGCCTCAAATTGCTGACGGGGATCGCGTCCGGGTTTGGCCAATTCTTTTTTGATATCGGTTAAAGTAGGAAGCCCGATTGTTTCCGTCACATATTTCTGCAGATCGATGCGTTCGCGTAATTTTTCCTGTTTCATGAAATCAACGATGGAACATCCGATATCTTGAGCCATCTGATCAATGATCGAGTAGCTTTCCGGATGAACGGCGCTGGCATCCAAAGGATTTCCGCCATCGCGGATGCGCAAAAACCCGGCGGCCTGCTCAAAAGCTTTGCTCCCAAGCTTGGGAACGCTCTTAAATTCTTCTCGAGCTTTAAAAGGTCCGTGTTCGTTTCGAAAATCCACAATGGATTTTGCTAAAACTTGCCCCAAACCCGAAACATACATGAGCAGCTCTTTGCTGGCGGTATTGACCTCCACTCCGATGAGATTCACACAGCTGATCACCACATCATCCAGACTTGTTTTAAGCCACCCTTGATCCACGTCGTGCTGATATTGCCCGACGCCGATCGATTTAGGATCAATCTTCACCAGCTCGGCAAGTGGATCCATGAGCCGCCGGCCAATGGAAACCGATCCACGCACCGTTACATCGTAATCCGGAAATTCTTCGCGGGCTACCTCCGAGGCTGAATAGATCGAGGCTCCACTTTCATTCACCATGATAACCAAAATTTCCCGAGAGAATTTTAAACTGCTCCTACGGACAAAACTTTCGGTCTCGCGGCTGGCGGTGCCGTTGCCGATTGCGATCACTTCAATCTGAAAACGTTCACATAAATCCAAAAGCGTTACTGCGGCTTCCTCAGTCTGTCGTTCGGATAGCGTCGGATAAATCGTATCATGATAAAGCAATTTTCCCTGACGGTTTAGACAAACCACTTTACACCCCGTGCGAAACCCGGGATCGATCGCTAAAACATTTTTCTGTCCTAAGGGTGGCGCCAGCAACAGCTGACGCAGATTCTCGGCGAAGACTTTAATCGCCTCTTTGTCCGCGCGCTCTTTGGTGTCCAGACGAATTTCGGTTTCCAGGGAAAGAGACAATAATCTTTTATAACTATCGTGAACGGTCAACCGGACCTGCAAAGAGGCGGCATTATCCGCTTTCACAAAAAGTTCTTCCAAGATTCCTAAAGCCTCTTCTTCCGGCACCAGAATCCTGAGTGTTAAAAACGTTTCTTTTTCTCCGCGACGCATCGCGAGGATCCGGTGCGACGGAGCACTGGCAACCAATTCTTGCCAGTCGAAATAATCTTTGAATTTACTCCCTTCCTGCTCTTTTCCCTTAATGACTGTGGATTTAAAAAATCCTTTCGTTCGAAAAAGATCACGCATCTTGGCGCGGGCCCCGGAATCTTCATTGATCCATTCCGCCATGATATCGCGGGCGCCGGCGAGAGCCTCGTTGATGGTTTCCACCTTTTTCTCGGCGTTGACAAACCCGACGGCCTCGAGTTGGGGATCAATATTTTCTTGCAGCCAAATTTTTTGCGCCAACGGTTCCAAACCTTTTTCTTTGGCAATTGTGGCACGCGTGCGGCGTTTGGGTTTATAGGGAAGATATAAATCTTCCAAGATAGCCATGGTTTCGGCAGCGAGGATTTTCTCTTTGAGCTCATCGGTTAACTTGCCTTGGACTGCAATCGATTCCAAAACCGCCGCCCGGCGTTTATCCAATTCCCTTAATTGATTGAGCCGGTCGCGAATATTGGTGACGACGACTTCATCTAAACTGCCCGTCGCTTCTTTGCGATAACGGGAGATAAAAGGGACCGTTGCGCCTTCCTCTAAAAGGGTCACAGCAGACTGAATCTGTTTGAAGGAAATAGAAAGCTCTTGGGAAATCTTAAGAATATGCGGATCGTTCATAGGATTTTATATCAGGATACCGATGGGATAAGATAAGAATACACTTTCATCAGCTGCGTTATCTTTAGGATTGGGAAAAATATTTTTACTACTAGAGGAAGATGACGAAGAAAAAATCATTTATCACAATAGTTCTAATACTGCACACCGAATTTCACACCAAACTCAGTTGTATTATTATCCGGCTCTAAAGCTCTAATAATATAACCGCCGTTGCTGATACCGATAGATGTATCAGACTGTTTAATATGCCAATAACGGATAAATGGTTCAAAAAAGAAATTGACTATTTCTGTTTTCTTGACCAACTTCAATGACCCGCGAAGACCAAATCCCCTGCTTTGTTTATTTTTTATGTCTGCATACAAGGTAGTATTCACATCACTCAAATAACTGTCCTGCCTTCCCCAGAGCAAAAAACCTGCTTCAAAATTCGCACCGAACTGCCAGTCCTTGTTCACTTGATTCAAGAAATCAAGACCGATCGGCGCATAAAGATAGTGTGATACCCTATCATACCCCGCGGCTCCGGTGGACGACACTTTTCCTCCTAATCCGTCATATAAATATCTGAACCCCACCCCGACATACGGTGTAATAAGGTTTTGTTGATTAAGAAAAAAATCATACCCGGCAACCCCTCGTGTCTCAATGACATAATCATCGATATTATCGATTGTCCCCGATGGATTGGATGAATAGTCCGTCAGACCATAGGAAAATCGGCCATCTAATTTATACACATTAATCACCTCGTCAATAATATTGGAATTTTTATCCGGGCGATATTCATAAAGACCATAAAAGCCATACATGGTTCCCTTAATGTCCACGGTAAGACTGGGCTCTTTATAATGGTAGGAAAAAATTTCCGGGCCGAACTCAACCTGGTGTTTTTTAAGTTTTATCTCGGAAGGGCCTGAGTCCGTCGATTGCGCAGATACTCTTGAAGGTTGGGAGTGCTGCGAGGAGAGTTGACTTGGTTGATTAGAATCTTGATTATCGGACTGTTCCCCAGTGAAATCAAAATACTGCGCTGACGCATCATTGGAAGATTCCTGGTTAACCGGGACATTTTTAACTAAAGCATTGCTCTGTTGAGGTTCCATTGAAGAGCTCACGACATCCAGAGTATGATTAATTATTTGCTGGCGTTTCTTGGCCGAAACCGTATCCATCGAGGAATAACACACATCGTCCCAGCCGAGCGTCCGAGCTTGTTGGCTGCGGATACAATCGAATTCTTTTTTAATAATCTCAGCCTTTGAACTCTGGGCAAAAGTAACGGCAGGACAGGAAAGAAACACGATACAGATAATGAAAGGTAGGCGCATACTTTTAAACTAAAGGGATGACGTTAAACCATATTTTAAAATTCACTAATATCATAAATGCCTTTAATCATTTGAACAATAAATAATTCAAATTTTTATTTAGCTTATTTAAGCTTCCCAAAAACGATTGAAATTCCCCACACAATAAATAGGATTCCCCAGAGCTGATTTATCCGAAGGCTTTTGGGAGAAATCTTTTCCAGTAAAACCAAAATACTTAAAAGCGCGATCCAAAAAAGATTCATGACCCCCGTCACAAATAAAAGCAGCATCAACGCCCAGCAGCAACCGGTGCAAAAAATTCCATGCCGAAATCCCATGAAAAATGCCCCCCATTTCCCTTCTTGCCATTGGGTCATAAGAAACTGAAATGGACTGCGGCAATGGGAAAGACAAGTATTTTTTAAGGGAGTGAACTGAAATATTCCAACAGAGATGAGGATCATTCCCGCGATTGTACGATGGGTTAAAACCATGCAGCACGATAACCAGGCTTTTGTGTGCAGATACGACTGAAGGAATGTCGCCAAAAGACTAAATCCCATCCAAACCAATAAATAACCCAAAAGAAATATCCACGTTGGGATAAACGGATTGTTTTGATCACGGCGAGTGCGGTGGACTTTCGAAAACAGCAGCGCCATCGGAGTAACAGAGGGCAGCATCATCGCAATCATCATGACCACCCACATCACAAAAAGAGAAAAAAGATCCGCGATATTCCACGAAGAAACGCGGGGCATGGAACACATCGTCGATGAAAGATTCATGTGTTCCATGCCCCGCGCCTGCCTGCACACGACGATCCAGGCCAAAAGGGCAATCACCATGATGGATAAAAAAATAATCTTGGGATCACGATTGAGGGCCGGCGAGGATGAAGGAAGATTCATTTTTTTAAAATTTTTTAATTACCGTATTTAATTTTCGATACAAAACCATTTTTCCCGGGATGAGAAAAATTCAATTCCCCGATTGCTGAACGGCATTCTTTGGCCGACACACACTCTGCTTCCTGAAAAATAAAACCGGTTTTATGCTGCACGCGAACGCTTTCAGGTTTTCCCGTCACCGGATTTTTGATCGGCTCATGAATGATTTCCACAATATCCCCGACTTTGACGCTGCCATTTCTTCCTTTCAAGCTAAACTTAAAAGGAACAAAGATCGGATCTAAAACTTTGGAAAATGTTCCGGCGATCGCCTCAAACGGCATGCCCCCGGCTTTGCCCGAGGCAATCTGTAATAAAGCTTCACGCTGATCACTATTGGCTTTCACATCGACGAAAATCGCTATCGTGCCATTTCCCTTATGAATCGCCTCCGGCCAATGAGCAGAAAAACCCAACCCCAACCCGTTCAAAGAAACATTCCCATAACGGCCTTTATTGATTTTCCAAACCCCCAATCCTTCACAATGTCCACTCGTGGGTGGGGCCTCAAACTCGCACGGACATCCGTAATCACAATTACAAGCCTGCAAAAAATCCGCTTCCAACGACCATTTGATTTTTTTAGGTTTAATCATGTGCTCCTCCTGTTTTGAAAATTTTAAAAATTTTCCCGTTGATCTATTTTCTATGTATTCACTTTGTTCGAGGATATTTTGTAAGAATATAAGTGCCTGTGTATAGTAAAGCCCAAAATGAAGACATTGTTCCTATGAGATGATTTGTATAGTAAGAATCGAGGAAAAAACATTTCAAATTCCACAATGCAACAGTAATCGATAAAGCAACAAAGACCGCCCATATATAATATGATATCCTATCTTTATTTCTCCACATAAAAATCGTTGCGAAAAAACTTATTACACCACCCGCAATTGCCAGGAAACTTAAAATTGCAATAGTTAACTGGGCTTGAAAAATATCTGGTGAATCGAGATTACATTTTGGAGAAAAGCATAATGCTAGTGTTCCATTATAGTCACTTATTGCTAGTGGTACGACAAGCCCAAACCAGGATATCAAAGCTGCTAATAAATATAAAGATTCCGATTTGAAGATCAAACCTAACAGAGCCAACGTGCCCAAAACAACATACTCGAGACTTACGAGTCCGAGAAAGAAAATAGAAATTTTTTGCAACAGTTTCATTATAAATTGGAATTATTTTTGTAAGGGCGTAGCTCTTTAGTTCACTTGGGATGAAGTAAAATGGACCGACGGACCACCGCTCTTTCCGATAAATTTAAGGAAGCGTGACGAGTCTCGTCAGATTTGCGAAACAAATCTGGCGGAGAGGTCGGGATTTGAACCCGAGGACCCGGTCTCCCAAGTCAATTGCTTAGCAGGCAACTGCATTCGACCACTCTGCCACCTCTCCAAAATTTTTCTGAAATTTTCTTGCAGGAAAAATTTTGGAGAAGTCTCGCCATGCCCGCTCGAAAATTCAAGGGCATGGCGGACTCTCCAAAAATTTCTTTCATAAAAACAATTTCAAAAATTCAAGAAAGTCTCACCCGTCCACCAATAATAAGGAAAACAACTTGTTGGTGGGCGAGGTGGACTCTCCAAAATTTTGTGGAATCTTTTTAGAAAAATTATAAAAAATTTCTATCCGCTTTCCATTTAGCAATAATGACTTTTAACCTTCTTCTCCCAGTTGTCGACTTATAAAATTTCTCTTTTTCCCTAGCCTCTTTTTGACTTTCAAATACTTCATAATGAACGATCTCATAAGGTCTATATGCTCGAGAGAAACTAACTTTTCCACTGTTATGTTCTGACAATCTTCGTCCTAAATTAGTAGTGCTTCCTGTATAAGTCTTTGAAGCACTCTTATTAATCAGAATATAGGTGTAAAACAAATCAATTAATCTTCGTTCTTTTTTTCTGAAAAAATTGGCTTAACAAATGACCGCATTCATCGGATAAAATCTCGCCACAAACTTCGATCTTATGATTCAAATCTTTATGCTGTGCTAGATCAACGATCGAACCGCATGCCCCCGTCTTAGGATCACGTGCTCCAAAACAAATTCGTTTAATCCGGGCCAGAATTAATGCACCAGCGCACATTGAACAAGGTTCGATTGTAACATAGATCGTACACCCCTGCAACCACTTGGAAGATAAATAACTGGCGGCTTGAGTGATCGCGATCATTTCGGCATGGGCGGTGGGGTCTTTGAGCATTTCGACTTGATTGTGGGCGCGGGCGATGATCTTATTGTGGTGAGTGATGATGGCTCCAACAGGCACTTCATTTTTTTTCACCGCTTCGCGAGCCAGCTTGAGGGCTTCTTGCATGAGGACTTGATCGATGACGGACATAAATTAGCACGTGCCTTACTTAACACGAGTCGAATATCTTTGAAAATTCTTTCGCCATAGCTTCTCAATCACAGAGCCAATACAGTAAAACAGCACTATATTGGGTACTATTGGAATGAAAATCAAGAATAAACAAAATAATGAGGAACTGGGGAAATTTTTTATCAGCATGAACAATAAAACCATAAAAAAACTCCATCGGAACCCTCTTCAATGAATAATAAGAATTTATCTCATAAATAGCTTTTAAGAAAGCTTATCTCCGATAAAATATTCATGGGAGGTGAGCCTATGGATCTTAAAGACGAGCAATGGGCAATCATAGAACCATTAATACCAAAACCGCCGAGGCGTTCCGACGGACGAGGACGACCATGGCAAGACACGCGAGCTGTTTGGAACGGGATTCTGTGGATATTACGAACAGGAGCCCCCTGGCAAGATTTACCGGATTGGTATCCACCGTACCAGACTTGCCATCGACGATACCAGCAATGGGTTAAAGATGGTGTATTTGAAAAGGTTCTTCTGGCGTTAGCCAAAGACCTCAAGGAACGCGGGAAGCTAGAGGTTAGTGAGTGTTTCATCGATGGCACATTTGTCGTGGCAAAAAAAGGGGCCGACGGGTGGGAGCGACCAAGCGGGGCAAAGGTTCGAAACTCATGGCAGTGGCAGACCGCTCTGGTCTTCCTATCGCGTTGTACGTGGAAAGTGCTAGCCCGCATGAAGTCACCCTCGTTGAAAACACACTCAAAGCCAAGTTTGTCGACGAAAAACCTCGGCGCTTGATTGGTGATAAAGCCTATGATAGCGATAAGCTTGATGAACAATTGCGCAAGCAAGGTGTTGAATTGATTGCCCCACATAAAAACAATCGTCGCAAACCCGCCACTCAAGATGGTCGACCCTTGCGTCGTTACAAAAGACGCTGGAAGATCGAACGCTTGTTTAGCTGGTTTAATCGTTTTAGACGTCTGGTTGTTCGTTATGAATATCATCCTGAAAATTTCCTGGCCATGGTTCAATTAGCTTCAATACTTATGCTCGTTAAACTCTATTTATGAGATGGATTCTAGTCATTTTGTTTGGTAGAGAGAAGGTCAATAACACAGTTATAAAATTTCTTTGGGAATAAATAGAATTTTTGTGCGATTTTTAATTCGTCCTCTTTAGTTGCAACAAATCCATCGATCTTAGCGCAAAGAATATTCTTCAATATGTCACCCATGACCTTTCCCGGAGGGATCCCCATATAAGCTAAGTCGTTGCCATCCACACTCAGCCTCACGGCTTCATATTTCAGCAGAAAGTCCTCAATGTGTTTGATCACCAACGGACTTAAGGCCTTCGCCTTCAAAAAAAGAATTGTTTCATAACTTAAGGGTTTTAACAATTGAAAAATCTGACTGGGGTTAATTGTCTTTAAATCCAACCTCTTCAAAATGCCCGGGACATTCTTACAGGAAAGAATCTTTTTTCGGTCCGCTTTCTTAAAATTGAATTCGTGAAAAATAGTCTTCATTTTTCTGACAGAGACGCCCTCGAGTAAAGCCAAGAAGTAGATCAGCCAACTCTCGATCTTTTTAGCGGCATATTGCTTTTCATACCAATCCAAATTCTTTTCGATTTTCTTCATCGATTTCCAAATCTTAGAGAAATCTTTAAACCTGATCTTAAGAAAATCTAATCCACCCATATCTTTTAAACGCTGCAGTGCTTTCTCGGGATGTTCTTCCCTAAAAATTTTCTTAAATTCCTCAAAATATCGAGGAGGTTTCACATAGCTGACGGCATTCTTTTTCAAAGCTAATTTTAGCATATCCAAGGACTTCTTTTCGATCTGAAAATAAAAACGCTGTTCAAACCGAACCGCTCGCAAAATCCTTGTCGGATCATCGAGAAAACTTTGGTCATAGAGAATCCTGATCTTTCTTCTTTTTAGATCAGGCAGTCCTTGAAAATCATCACGCAGTTGACCGAATTGATTTTTGTTGAGTTGAATGGCCAGCGCATTGATGGTAAAGTCCCGACGGGAAAGATCATCATGAATCGCCCCATCCCGCACCACCGGTAACGCTCCGCGATACGGGTAAGATTCTTTTCTGGCGGTTGCAAAATCAATCTTTAGCCCGTTGGAGAAAACAATCGTCGCTGTCTTAAACTGTTTATAAACAATCACGGAGGCATCGTACTCTCTGGAGAATTCTTGTGCAAACTTTACCGCGTCGGCCTCAAGCACAATATCCAGATCGAGATTATCTCTTTTAAGAATGAGATCTCGAACAACACCTCCCACCACAAAAGCAGCGCAATCTTCTCGATCGGCTTTTTCACCAATGGATTGCAAGAAACGCATAATATTTTTATCCAGCTGCTTTAGCCAATTCTGCATGGGTCTTTAACCTCGCGGATGAAATTCTTTGTGAATCGCGCGCAGGCGCTTACGATCCACATGCGTGTAGATCTGTGTCGTCGATATATTGGCATGACCTAACATCTCCTGGACGGAGCGTAAATCCGCTCCATGCTCCAGCAGATGGGTCGCGAAGGAATGTCGTATCGTGTGCGGCTTGATCACCTTTTTTATATTCGCCTGCCGTGCGTATTGTTTGATGATCTTCCATATACTCTGACGACTGATTCGTTTGCCTAAGCGACTCAAAAATAAAACCGAGGTCGTATTCGACTTCGCCAGCTTTCCCCGGATCGTCGCGCAATACTTTTGAACAGCCTCGCGGGCCTTTGTACCGATGGGGACGAGGCGTTCTTTGCTCCCTTTTCCGGTGCAGCGAATAAAGCCCGACTGAAAATTAACATTCTCCACTTTAAGATCAACCAACTCCGAAACGCGCATGCCGCTGGCGTAAAGCAACTCCAGGATCGCGTGGTCTCGGATCTGTTGCCAGCGTCGTCCCTGAGTTACTTTCATCAGGGACTCGATCTCGATCGAAGATAAAACATCCGGAATCCTCTTCCATATTTTGGGGGTTTCCACCAGGGCGGTCGGGTCTTGTTTGGCTAAACGTTCTCTCACCAGAAACCGGTGAAACATCTTGATCGCCGCCAGATGGCGGCAGATGGACGTCGCGGATAATTTTTTCTTTCGATCATACATATAATTGACCACGTTTTCGCGGCTCACACAATCGGCATCCGAAATTCCCTGCTTCGTTAGAAACTCGGTGTAGGAAATCAAATCCCGTCGGTAGGCTAACAATGTATTGCGCGCCAGACCCCGCTCAACGGAAAGATAATTGATAAATTCTTCAATGAGTTGTTTCATTGAGAAACGTTCTTATTTAAACTTTCTTTAATCTGATTCAGTTTATACTCTTGTCGAATTCTTTTCCCGATTGATTCTACCTGCAAACGAATGGTTGTCCTATTTTTAAAAGGAACCGGCTGATTGATCTCTTCGCGTAACATCTCAAATTTCTGCAGAATTGTTTTTAATTTCGCCTGTCTATCCGCTGCCAGTAACGCTTGCATTTCTTGAAGCTGGGCGATCAATTGTTCTAAATCGTACAACTGCTTTTTGACATTGGGAGAATTTTCGATATCCATGAGCAGTTCTCTTTGCCAGACCTGCCAGAGCGAATAATGTTGTTTATAAATATCCTCGGTGGAATAAACTTTTTCTGGATAATCAATCGGGTCTAGAATCGGAATATCTTCTGAAGTTTCTTGCGCTGTTTTCTTTTTACGGATGAATTTTTTGCGTAGCGGTTCACAGCTAACCGTTGTCATTGCTATGGCGGCAATCAGCACGCAGGCAACAAGACCTCTGCCATATTTTTTTTTCATTACCGTTGCCTTCTCAGCATTTCTCATCGGATAAGCTCCTTAAATTCTTGTTCATTTAAAATCTTTAATCTTAAGTTCAGCGCCTTTATGTATTTTGATCCTGGATCTTTTCCGGCCACGATAAAATCGGTTTTTCTGCTGACACTCTTATCCACATCACCTCCTAATCTTTGCACCAGATCCGAGGCCTGTTGTCGGGAAAAATTTTCCAGCTCTCCGGTAAAAACAAATTTCTTTCCGAAAAATTTTTTTTCAGAAAAAAACGTGACCTGCTGTTCACTGAAGGACAATCCTGCCTTCTTAAATTTTTTAAAAAGTTTTTGAGTGGTCTTCTGTTTAAAGAAATGCTCAATGGAATCAGCCATCACCTCTCCGATTTCGTGAATCTTTTTAAAATCTTCAAGTCCGGCTCTCATGAGGGCATCCAATGTCCGAAACTTTTGCGCCAGCAGGTAAGCCGCCTTCTCTCCGATATTCAAAATTCCCAGACCAAATAAAAAACGAGATAGCGCTCTAGCTTTACTGGCATCAATTGCCGCCAGCAAATTCTCCGCTTTCTTCTGGGCAAAAAGTTCCAGCTTAAGGAGATCTTCTTTTTTCAGAAAATAAATATCCGCCAGGCCCCGCACTAAATTTTTGGTTAAAAGCTGATGAACGACGACCTTCCCCAGTCCTTCAATATCCATGGCCTGGCGTGAAGCAAAATGGATCAGTCGCCGCTCCAGCTGTTTTATGCACGACGGATTAATGCAGCGATAAGCCACATCCTCTTCTTTTGTTTTGGCAACCTCACCGCTGCATACCGGGCATTTGTCGGGAACAATAAATGTCTGGGAATTTCGCTCGGGATTGGATTCTACCACTTTAACAATTTTAGGAATCACGTCTCCGGCGCGCTGTAGTAAAACCCGGTCGCCTTTTTTGACGCCCAAACGTTTCACTTCATCGAAGTTATGCAGCGTCGAGCGCGAAATCGTCACCCCGCCGCACTCAACCGGCTCAAGCTCGGCCACCGGGGTCAGAACTCCGGTACGCCCGACCTGCACCATAATGTCTTTCACAATGGTTGTGGCTTGTTTGGCCGGAAACTTATAAGCAATCGCCCAGCGCGGACTTTTTAAGGTAAAACCAAATTCTTTTTGCCGAGCATAAGAGTTCACTTTCACAACGACACCATCGACTTCAAAGGGAAGTTCATCACGTTTTTTCGTATATTCCTCACAAAACTCTATAACTTCCTCTAAATTTTTGCAGCGACGCCCAGGATTAACTTTAAATCCGTATTTCTCCATTGTCGCTAAGAATTCCCAATGGGTCTTAAATTCTTTTCTTCCTTTGATAACACCAAAAGAATGTATGAAGCATTTCAATTTTCTTCGGGCCGTGATCCTGGAATCCAATAATTTTATTGAGCCACTAGCGGCATTACGTGGATTGGCAAATAAAATTTCGCCCGCTTTTTCCCGTCGAAGATTAAGATTTTCGAAATCCTTTCGTTCCATATAAATCTCCCCGCGAACTTCCAAAGCTCCTGGAAAATCCTCAGTCGACATCTTTTTAAGTTGCAAAGGAACGCTCGGCAGGGTTCTTAAATTATGGGTAATATCTTCTCCCGTTAACCCATCTCCGCGGGTTGCGCCCAGAACAAAAATTCCTTTCTCATAAGTCAACGCCGCCAAAACACCATCGATCTTAAGTTCCGCGACATACTCAAGGGAACGCTCATCGGGCAATCCTTTCAAAACACGATCATGCCACTCTTTCAGTTCAGAAAAGGAATACGTATTATCCAACGAATACATCTTGACTTTATGCTGGATAGTTGCCGAACTCTCATCCAACTTAGCACCGATTCTGTGGGTGGGAGAATCCGAAAGTTTCAATTCCGGAAATTGCTCCTCGAGATCAATCAAACGTTTTAACAAAAGATCATATTCCTGATCCGAAATCGTCGGATGATGGAGATTATAATAGCGCTCGTTGTGTTGGTTGATCTCACGGCTGAGATGTTGAATTTCTTTTTGGACTGGTGCTTTATTCATAAAGTAATCAAAAAATCCTTAAACTTTGCCTGAGCCGAAGTGAAGGAAATTTCTTTATCTTTGATATAACCTGCGAAACGGGCATCCACTTGCTGGATAAGTCTTTCGATATCTTCTTTAGCGCCTTCCACCAAAATCTCCACCCGCCCATCGGGAATATTCCTCACCCAGCCCGACAGCTTCAAGGCACTCGCAAACCGCTTAACCGTATAACGAAATCCAACGCCCACAACGGTTCCGGAATAAAATATGTGAGATTGGGTTGTCATTCTAAACTGATTTACCCTGCATCAGCACCCTCGCCAGACGGATTTCTTCATACGAAAAATCCTCACCGAGGATTTCTTTGACCGGCGAAAGTTTGGAATTTCCGATTTTCTCGAAGGCGGATTTGATTTTAGAAAGTCGATGTTCCGGCAGGCTCAAATGATCCCAAGGAATTTCAAGAGCATTTTGTCCGCCCTCCTCAAGCAATTTCTCTAAATGACTCAGGATCGTCCCCATCGTCAAATTTCTTCGTCGAGCGATCTCTTGCAGCGACAGTCGTTCGTTCAACAGACGTTTGGTCTCTTCATAAGTTAAACTGGTATTTGCCATGATTGAGCGTCCCGAAAAAGACACCGCTTTAGAATCTGCCGGGGAGGTAACCGGCGCTTTCAAGGCGTTGGCGCGCGCATATTGTGCAATCACCTTCATAAATTCTTCCGAGAACTCCTCCAGCTTTTTTGTTCCGACCCCGAAAATCTTAGAAAAACTTGACCTCTCCTGCGGCAGATAATAAGCCATCTCATAAAGCGCGGCATCCGGAAAAATCACAAACGGCGGAACACCTTTTTGCCAGGCAATTTCTCGACGAAGAATTTTTAATTTTTCAAAAAGCCCTCGGTCGTAATCAAAATCTTGCGGGGTTTTGACTTTGGTTTTCGTTTTTTGCCATTCAGTTCTGGCGCGCAGTTTGGGAAGAAAAACTTTTTCTTTACTTGCCAAAAACGCCTGACCGGTTTTGGTTGTGTTCAAAATCGGATATTCTTCACCCGTTTTCATCAGGAATCCTTTATCTAAAAGATATCCAATCAATTCCTTGATCTCTGATTCATTATAATTCGGAAGTTTTCCGAAGATCGAAAGCCGCTCATGCCGTCGATCCAAAACCTTTTGGCTCCTGCCCCCTCTTAAGACCTCGACGATGTGATTCATTCCAAAACGCTCGCCCGTTGCCATCACACCCCGCAGGATCGTTTGCGTCACCTCTGTTGCATCAAAGGTTTGGTGGGCGCGGATACACACATCACAGCGCCCGCAGCTCAAAGAAGAGTAAGTCTCACCGAAATATTCCAGCAGAAACTTCCGTCGGCAACGATTGAGCTGACAAAAAGCAATCATTTGGTCCAACTTGCTTTTCGCCTTAGCGCGTTCGGCGTCATCTGCGATTTGATCGATAAAATATTCCTGTTTCATTTTATCGCCATAAGAAAAAAACAACACACAGCCACTTGGCAGCCCATCGCGGCCGGCCCGGCCAGTTTCTTGATAATACCCTTCCACTGATTTGGGTAAATCATAATGCACCACTAACCGAATATCGGGCTTATTGATCCCCATCCCGAAGGCGATGGTGGCGACAATGATTTGCACTTCGTCTTTGATGAATTTTTCCTGGGTCAAAGAACGCAGTTCTGCCTCAAGCCCAGCATGATACGGTAAAGCTTTCAATCCGTGAGCACACAGTTGTGAGGAAAGAAGCTCGGTATCTTTTCTGGAAAAGCAATAAATGATCACCGATTGATCTTGGTATTGTGCCAAAAATGTCGTCAAGGTTTTGAACGTGTTTTGTTTGGGCCAGACGTGATAGATCAAATTTTCCCGGTTAAAGCTGGACTGAAAAAGCCTGGCGTTTTCAAGTTTAAGCTGCTGGACGATATCTTCCCGTACTTTGACGGTTGCGGTCGCGGTTAAAGCGATGACCGGCACCGACGGAAAATCCTCTCGTAAGGTTTTTAGATTCAAATAGTCCGGTCTAAAATCATGCCCCCATTCCGAAACGCAATGCGCTTCATCGACGGCGATCAGGCTAAGTCGTAATGTCCGCAAAAATTCTCTGAATCCAGAAAGTGCCAGCCGCTCGGGGGCGACATACAAAATATTGAGCCCGCCAGCCCTGGCCTGCTCTTGGATCTGGAGAATTTCCTCAAAACTTAAACTGCTATTGATGAATTCCGCTTTGATGCCGTTGGTTTGCAAACCATCCACCTGATCTTTCATCAGCGCAATCAAAGGGGAAATCACAATCGTGATGCCATCCAACACAAGTGCCGGCAGCTGATAACAAAGAGACTTGCCTCCACCCGTCGGCATAAGAACCAGGGCATCCTTTCCACTTAATATATGTTGAATAATTTCTTCCTGCAGCGGCCGGAAGTGCTCATAACCGAAATGGGTTTTAAGGAGGGAATGAATGGAGTAAGGAGGCAACTGATTAGTCATTATATTTTAAACGCTCTGTTAACATATCGCATTAAAACTCCAGATTGGTAAATTAAAAACTCATTTTCTGCTTCATTAATATCTCCGTCCTGATGTTTACTGTTCTCATTAAAATATTCATCGAGATAAGAAATAGTTTGAAAAATAATACTTCGAATCTTGGGATCCCGATTATCTTGTTTCAAATGTGTTTGCAGTTCTTTTATATTGGCGGCTAACCCTTTCTGATTCTGCAGTCTTAATCTCAAAAACTCTTCAATAGACCTTCGCAGGCTGTCCGCCGATTTCACGGCATCTTTTGCATTATTTCTTTGATAGAAATTCAAAGCTTGAATGAAATGCTCTTGGCTTTTTGTATCTAAAAAACTTAAAACTTCATCAACTAATTTTTGATCTAACTTTTTTTCTCCTCTAGGGTAAAAAATGATTTCATTATTCTTTACGGTTATAGCCAAATTTACATTTGAGAAATCAAGCGCCTCTATTAATTGATTTAATAATTCTCTACTAACATTCACAGTCTGGTGATGACGATAATCGTTTGGAATTGGCAAATTAAAAACGATCTGAAGCAAAAAATAAAACTTTTTCTCATTATTTTCTTTCTTAAAGGCGCCAGTGATGTTTTGGCTCCATTTCCCATAGCCATAAGTAGACTGCTCCCAATGCTCAGGAACACCTAAAATTTGGCAAAATTTTGATATTCCCTTCTCAGTAACTAGGTTATCGATATCTCTAAAAATATTTAAAACACGTACTTTAAATTTCTTAAATTTTTCTTCATACGTTAAATCATCAGTAATATCCCAACGTTTGTTAAAATCTTTTATTTTTTGACTATCCATCATTTTACTTTCTAATAATCTGGTTTTTCCCTTCTACACAAAAATAATCCTTCAACATCATCCTTAAAGTCGTCTTACCTTTTGTGGTCTTGAAATATCGTTCACGTCTGAGAGAATCACTTGCTTTGTGTTGCGGGAACTTCTCCGGACTGATGACGCAGTAATCTTGCCTGAATATTTTCGGTAAAACCGGTGTAGAGAAAGGAGTCTTTTTACGCTCTGAAGGATATAAACAAAATACATTGTTGTCTATACAATGGTGGCTAGTATTTGCCCTATACCAGTCGCTTCGCTCCGGTATAGGACTCATAAACCACTCGCTTCAAATTATGAATGGTTTACCATAAACCCGAGCGAGCCCGTGCACCAGTCGTTTCACTCCGGTGCAGGGCGAGCGAGTGGTTTATGGTCGGGGCGATGAGATTTGAACTCACGACCTCTTGGTCCCGAACCAAGCGCGCTAGCCGAACTGCGCTACGCCCCGTCAAACATTTTCGAAATCTAAATTTCTTTCACACTAAACCCGATTTGTGCTTCGGCAACAAGCCGATCGCCGACAAAACATTGAGTTTTTAGAAATCCGACCTTGGGCATGAGCTTAATGGTTGTGACTTCGATTTTTAACTGATCACCGGGGACAACGGGGGCAAAAAATTTTGCTTCGACCTTCGCCAGATAATAAATTAAATCCTTTCCCTGAAGATTTTTACTATAATAAAAATAAATACATCCCGCCTGGGCCATGGCCTCAATAATGAGGACCCCGGGCATGACCTTTTCCTCGGAGAAATGCCCGACGAAATAGTGCTCATCGATTGAAACGTTTTTGATCGCGCTGAGCTTTTGGTTCGGCTGAACATCAATCACCCGATCCAACAGTAAAAATGGGAACCGATGAGGAATAATCTTTTTGATTTCACGGACGTCGAGTTCCATGGTTTTGCCTCCCTTAGTTATTAATTTCAAATCCCAATACACAAATGGTTCGACTACGCTCACCCTCTCCTTCGATGTCACTTAAGGATCGTTCGAAGGATCGCAAACAATACCAAATAAACAATCTCCCAATCGTTATCCGTTTTGGTATTGTAATTTTGATATACTGAAAATTGTTTGTGGTTTGGAATTTGTGTATTGTCAATTATCGCATCGTCATTCCACCATCAACACAGATAATCTGACCGGTGATATAAGAAGCGTGTTCGCTTAAAAAAAATTTCACGCAATTGGCGACATCCGTAACCGCGCCTAAACGTCCCAGCGGTATATATTTCAAAATATCTTTTTTCTGCTCATCATTAAAGCCGGATAAAATGTCCGTTTCCACGAATCCCGGCGCAACCGCATTCACCCGGATATTGTAGGCGGCCACCTCCTTCGCCAGAGCTTTCGTAAAGGCATTCACCCCGCCCTTGCTGGCCGAATAATTGGTTTGGCGGGCCAGTCCGAAGACGCCGCTGACCGACGAGACGTTGACAATCACACCGCTTTTTTGTTTCAGGAACGTGACAATACAAGCACGGCTGGCATTAAACATTCCGGTTAAATTCGTGTCGATCACCTGCTGCCAATCGTCGGGTGTCATGAGCATCAGCGCTTTATCGATAATAATGCCGGCGTTATTGATGAGAATGTCCAAACGGCCAAAACGCGTTTTGGTTTCCTCGATCCACGATTTTACGGCATTAAAATCTCGAACATCAACCAAACTGGCGTGGCATTCGCTGGTGAGTTTCTTCACTTCTTCTTGAAGGCTTTGGGCGGCTTCTTTATTTTTTTGATAGCTGAACGCGATTCGACACCCCAATTGAGCGAGCATCAACACAATAGAGCGTCCGATACCGCGCGAACCGCCCGTGACAACCGCAACTTTTCCTTTCCAATAGTCCCCAGGATTCACTTTTCAAATCTCCTTAAGACCATACACGTATTGTGTCCGCTCGGTCCAAAGGAAACAATCAAAACATTTTTAAGATGGGCCGGACGGGAAAAGTTCGGAACATAATCCAGATCGCAGGCGGGGTCTTTCTCCTGATAATTGACCGTCGGAGGAATAAAATCTTGAGTGATCGCACCCAAAGACGCCACCACCGCGAAAGCAGCGGAAACACTGAAGCATTCACCCGTCATAGATTTGATCGAACTGACCGGAATTTTATAAGCATATTCGCCAAAAACTTCTTTGATCGCCTCTGTTTCGATTTTATCCGCGGCTAGAGTGGAATTGGCATTGGCACAGATGTAATCAATATCTTTCGGCTCCAGTTGGGCGGCCTCCAGCGCAAAGTGCATCGCGCGTTTTAATCCGGCACCGCGCGGATTATATTTATTGATCCGAAAAGGATCGTAGCTATTTCCAAATCCGGCGATCTCCGCCATGATCTGTGCCCCGCGATTGAGGGCCTGTTCATATTCTTCCATGGCCACAATCGCCGCACCTTCTCCGAACGTAATCCCATTTCTTCGGCGATCAAAAGGACAATTGACAAACTGTTCTCCGGGTTTAGAACCGGAAAGAAATTTCAAAGAATGAAAGCCTAAAAAAGTTTGGATGCACATTTCTTCAACGCCACCGCTATAAACCAATTTTACCCGACCGTCTTCAATAAGATCACCGGCATAAAGCATGGCATCGATACTGGAGGTGAAACCCGTTGAGATCGTCGAGTTAAAGCCTTGAATATTGTGCCAGATGGAAATCTGACTGGCCGGAGCGTTGATAACGGTATTCGGAAAAAGGCCGGGGTTAACGTAGCGCGGGCCTTCTCTTAAAGTGACCTCATCAAATTCTGCAATACTTTTGATGCTGCCCAGTGTTGTCCCAACGGAAACAGCGACACTATCGGTGTTCTCCTCGGTAATAATGAATTTGCTATCTTGGATACACAACCTTCCGGCGCAGACAACGAGGCGGCTGCTGCGATCCATAAGCCGCAGCTTTTTGGGCCCGAGATAAATGGAGGCATCAAAATCGCTGATTTCTCCAGCAATATTGGTCAGAAATTGGGAAGCATCAAAGAGAGTTACGGGATGATAGCCGACCTTTCCTTCTTTCAAAGACCGCCAGAATTCTTCTTTGCCTTTTCCATTACAGGCGAGGATGCCGGCTCCGGTGATGACAATGCGTTTTTTCATAAGCAGGTATGACCTTCAAAAAGCGGTTAAACAACAATATATCCTATAATACAACTTATAAAAAATCAATAAAGCGCTTGCTTTAGAAGGGAATCACGCGGGGGCGGCCCCTTCATCGATGATTTTGCTAAGGGGCCGCCCTGCGTTCAATTCCCCTTTTGTAAAACATATTTCGCCAACAAATCCGTCTCAATATTCACCCTCTGTCCTTCTTTTTTTATCCCTAAGGTTGTCGTCTTTAAAGTATAGGGAATGAGCTGAACAGAAAAAAATTGAGCCTTCAGCTCCCCCACGGTCAAACTCACTCCATCCACGGCAACCGAACCCTTGCGGGCCAAAAAACGCCTGAATTTCTTATTTAAAAAAATCCGGAACTCCACATAATTTTCTTTCTTTAAAATTTTTCGGATCGTTCCCACCCCATCCACATGACCGCTCACGAAATGTCCGCCCACAGAACTGTTCGCTTTTAAAGCGCGCTCGAGATTCACCCAACATCCCGGTGTTAAATCTTGGAACGTCGTTGTCTGGATGGTTTCTTTCATGATCTCGAAAAATAAATAATGAGGTTTCTGAATTTCCACAACGGTCAAACAAACACCATCGATGGCAATACTGTCTCCAATCCTTGTCCCTTGGCTCACCCGGCAGGAGGAAAGCTGCAAAACAAAAAGATTCTTTTTCTTTTCCAGCGCCTCAACCAAGCCTTTTTCTTCAATGATTCCGGTAAACATCTTCGATTCCAATTTATAAAACTATATGTCCCTGCGGTTATGAATTTCAATATTGTGTATATCCACGGATCAAAATATCCTCTGCCAGACATTCCACCGAGACATCGCGCAACTTGATTAACCGATCCACACGATTCACGTTTAAACCGCAAATAGAACTTAAAGCCTTTTCATCACCGATAATCTTCGGCGCCACAAAAACCAAAAATTTATCAACCAGCTTTTCCTGCAATGCCCCTCCGATGATGTGGGCACCACCCTCAATTAAAACGCTCGATATTTCTCGTCGGGCTAACTCTTGAAATAACCAACGCAGCCGGATTCTTTTTCCGGCTGCGGGGAATTCTTTTGCCGGAACAAATTCCGGACACACCATCAACGTTACACCTCTTTTTTGAAACTGCTGCAATTTATTTTGAGCAGCTTGCTTTGTTGTCGCAATCACCACATCCGACGGATCGGTATTTTTAAACAAATTTGCCTTAAACGGTAAACGCAAATGACTATCAACGACAATTTTTTTAATCGGTTTCCTTTTCTTGCTGGCATTCAGAAACGGATTATCTTTTAAAACTGTGTTGATCCCGATTAAAATGCCATCGAAATCAGAACGCAATCGATGGGCATAATCGCGGGATTCTTTTGCGGTGATCCATTGGGACTCACCCGTTGGTACGGCAATTTTGCCGTCAAGCGTCTGCGCGGATTTGGCCACAATAAAGGGAATTTTCTGCGTGATATATTTGATAAACACTTCATTGATTTTCTTTAATTGTTCTTCAAAAAACCCAACCTTCACTTTAATTCCAGCGCATTTTAATTTCAAAAGCGATTTGCCACTATTAACGGGATTCGGATCCACCATCCCGACAATCACTTCTTCAATCCCGGCTTCGATAATTCTATCCACACACGGCGGGGTGCGGCCAAAATGAGAACACGGTTCTAAGGTCACATACAATTTTGCCCCGACGGATTTCGTTTTAGCTTTCTTTAAAGCCATGACTTCGGCATGATCTGCTCCACAATATAGATGATAACCTTCCGCAATGATCTTTCCAGCTCTCACGACAACTGCCCCCACCATTGGATTAGGAGAAGTTTCTCCTCGGGCTCGAAGCGCCAGTTCCAGGGCTCTTTTCATATAGTCGAGATCGGTGAATGGCATTATTCGGATTAAATTCGAAATCCGAAGCACGAAATTCGAATTTAGGATTTTTTATTTCGCCGCTTCCTTCAATTGTTGAACAACGCTGTAAGGGACCTTCACTTTTCCAATAAATGTATTGTCTTTTGCTTGTCCGTGGGCATCCGACCCGCCGGTCATAATCAGATGATACTTGCGGGCGACTCCCTCATAGAAACTAATTGTGTTGCTGGAATAATTAGGGTAATAAACTTCAATACCTTGTAAGCCCGCCTCAACAAAAGAGGGGATCAATTCATCTCGATTGGTGATCATGGGGTGCGCTAAAACCGCTACCCCGCCGGCTTGCCGGATAAGTTCGATAGCCCTTGCCGGCGTCATCCTGTATTTTTCGACATACGCCGGACATCCCTCGCCCAAATATTTATCAAACGCCTCCCGCAGAGAGGAAACCCACCCCTTTTGCAACAAGACCGAAGCCAGATGGGGCCTTCCCACCGACTTCGACTGTGAAAGCGCACATACTTCTTCCAAATTAATATTATCAATGCCCAACGGTTTTAATTTTTCAATCATCTGTCTCATGCGCTCAATCCGGGCATCCTGCACGATAGAAAGTTCATTATTAAAAATTTCATTATGACAATCCACAAGATACCCCAGAATATGAATATCTTTATCATTGAGCGCTGCCGACAATTCAATCCCGGCAATCACCTCGATCGCGAATTTACGGGCCGCCAGCTGTGTGGGATAAATCCCATCGAGGGTATCATGATCGGTGATACTGATACACGATAATCCGGCCGCATACGATTCTTCGGCGGTCTCTTTAGGAGTCGATGTGCTGTCAGAAAAATTGGTGTGGATATGTAAATCGGCGGTCTTTTCTATCGAGGATATTTGTTCCAAAACAGGGGATTCTTCAACCGCCAACGAATTTTCATCCCACCATGCGTTCACGATTTTTCCCCTTTGGGAACAATTTCTGTCTTATGGATATTATCGAGGATACCATTAACGAATTTGCTTGATTCCAGATCGCCGTATTTCTTGGCGAGCTCGACAGCTTCATTGATCGTGACCTTCGGCGGGATATCGGCGGCATAATGTAATTCAAAGACCCCCAGTCGTAAAATATTCCGGTCGATGATCGCCATGCGTTTGAGCTGCCAGTTCGTGGCGTATTGGGAAATCTTTTCATCGATCTCGGGTAAATGTTCGTGAACGCCCAAGACCAGTCTTTTACAAAACTCGTCGATCTGAGGGTCTTTCTGTTCGTGGTTTTCTTCTTCGGCAAAAAAAGATTCAACCGCCCGGTCAATTGTCCTAGCGGTGATATCGGCTTGATAAAGAATTTTTAACGCCCAGTCGCGGGCGAGGCTGCGTTTACGCATATTAGATTCAATTTACCTAAGACGTAAGGTGCCGGACGTTAGACGTTACGTCTGATGTCTCACATCTTACGTCCTTCGTAAATTTTCCATCAGGCTAATCATCTCGATGGCATTACGGGCCGCTTCGATTCCCTTGTTCTCACCGTCCTGACCCGATCTTTTGTAGGCCTGCTCAACGGTGTCGGTCGCCAGCACCCCAAAGATGATCGGTTTTCTGGTGGTCAAAGCAACTTGAGAAATTCCACGACTAGCCGCCTCGGCAACGAGATCAAAATGAATCGTCTCTCCCCGGATAACCGCCCCTAAACAAATCACCGCAGCCACTGTCTTCTTTTGAGCGAACTTCAACGCCACGACCGGAACCTCAAATGACCCCGGCACCCACACAACCGTAATGTCACTTTGTTTAACCCCTAACCGCGAAAGCTCCGGCAAACAACCGTCAAGCAATTTTTGAGTAATGAATTCATTAAACCGGGAAACAACCACAGCAATTCTTTTATTTTTGACTTTAAAAGTTCCTTTAAGGATTCGCACCATGATGTTCAACCTTTGAAATCTTTATAAAAGATGTCCTAACTTTTCTTTTTTAGTTTTTAAATAACCCGCATTTACCTCAGAGTGAGGAACTTTCAAAGCAACTCTTTCCACAACTGTCAACCCATAACCTTCCAATCCAACGATCTTGCGTGGATTATTCGTGAGGAGTCTAATCTGTTTCACTCCTAGATCAACCAGAATCTGTGCGCCGATGCCATAATCACGCAGATCGGCCGGAAATCCCAGCGCTTCATTGGCTTCGACGGTATCCATGCCTTTATCTTGAAGGTTATACGCCTTCATCTTATTGAGGAGTCCGATACCGCGGCCTTCTTGACGCATATAAAGAAGAATTCCAGATCCATTTTCTTTGATGGCCTCAATCGCCGTGTGCAACTGGGCATTACAATCACAGCGCTTAGAGCCGAAGACATCCCCGGTCAAACATTCCGACTGAACACGTACCAGTTCGGGCACCGTCCCATCGACCTTCCCTAAAATTAAAGCCACATGACAAACCCCATCTATCTTCGATTCATAAGCATACATCTTAAAATTTCCGTGCTCGGTGGGTAAAGTTGTTTCGACACAGCGTTCCACCAACTTTTCGCATTTTCGACGGTATTCAATCAAACTATCGATCGTACAAATTTTAAGGCTGTTTTTCTTGGCAAATTTAATGAGGTCATGCGTTCGGGACATGGTTCCATCGTCGTTCATGATTTCACAAATCACCGTTGCCGGATAAAGACCGGCGAGGTGCATCAAATCAACGGAGGCTTCGGTATGACCAGCACGGACCAATACCCCGCCTTTACGAGCACGTAAAGGAAAAAGATGACCAGGCGTTACCAAATCGGCAGGCTTTGCAGCAGGATCGATCAACACCTTAACTGTCTGCGCCCGGTCAAAGGCCGAAATCCCCGTGGTCACGCCATGGACAGCATCAACGGAGATAGCCCAACCCGTATTACATTTCTGGTGCTTTTGATTATATTCGTCTTTCATGGGATGCAGATGTAACTGGTCGAGCCGTTCTTCTTCCATCGGAACGCAGATAAGGCCTCTGGCTTCTTTGGCCATGAAATTGATGTCATCGGGACGGATAAATTGCGCAGCGATCAGCAGGTCTCCTTCATTCTCTCGACCTTCATCATCCATCACAATCACCATTTTGCCCTGCTTTAAGTCTTCTAAAATTTCTAGAATGGTATTAAACATAATTTTTTTATCCCCCTTCTCCGAGAAAGAGTCAAAACAAAAAATCCCCAAAATAAACTCTCGGGGATAATGGGAATAAATAAAGATATCACGAACCGAAATGGACCTCCATTTCCGATTCAAGATGTACTTTATTCTAAATCAATACAGACAACCCACCCTGTATTTAACCCAACAATTGCAATTGAATCAATTGCAATTGTTGCCCGGAGGGCCGCTAGCCCCGCTGCTTTCTTGCTGTCTGCCGACAGGTAGAAAGCAAGAAGCGGGGCTGTATAGCGGGGTTAAACCCGAATTTCAGTTTCCCTAAAAGTTAAAACAAAAAGCGTCTACTGAAATTCTTGGGTTTAAAGACACTTCTGCCGGTTAAGTCGCTGCTGACTTTTTGCTTTCTCCCATCTAGGCTGTAACGTTCCGGCTGCGCCCTTAAGTCCTTCGACTTAGTTTAAGGACTTAAGCCCTGAGTATAAATCGAAGGGCTTCGCCGGATTCGTCTTCCACATGACGTGGAACTATTGGCTCAAGAATCTCACTTGATCTGCTAACCCTAAATTTTTTGCCGCTCTAAAAATTTGCAAGCTGCAAAAAATTTAGGTGCTCGTAGGCTTATCCTCCACCATCAATGGAGAAATCACTACCAGCTGGGACTTACACCCTAGCCCTTCACCCGAGCGAAGCAAGTGGTTCGGGGCATCCCGAAAGCTTGGGTGTAAATATATTCTAAATGTAAACCCCTGTCAAGGCTTTTGTCCCTTTTGGAAAACCTTTGTTCTTCATCAGATCTTTTTTTTCTTGAATCATATAGATCTCTTTTGCTTCATAGGGTTCGCTTTTCTTGAGGACATAATTCATTTTGACTTTCATGCCCGTTTGCAGATACGTCACACGCGCATTATGCCACCAAGGATCACGAATCAATGTGCTGGCGTTAATCAGCACAGACACTTCCCTTCCATGGCTATCCACTACCTTAATCTCAGCGAGATCAAAATAAGGCTCTTGTAAAGGATCGCCAAAGCGTAACGAAGCAATTGTCCCGATAATCTGTTCTGTGTGACTGGCTGCTTCGGCGGATGAACAGGCAACAGAAAAAAATCCGTTCCCAGAATGCAAAATCAAGATCAAAAGAATTACCCTTGCCACTTTATCTTTCCTTTTAAGATCGAAAAATTTCTTTCGGAAGAAAGGATATAATAATCCTTTATTTTCCAGGGAGTTCGTTCGATGGTCAATAAATCAATATCCAGATGGTCCAAAATTTTCCCGGATTCAAAAGACCGAAGATTTAATCCGGCCGCATGAATGATCGGCCAGGCTCCGGCAAAATCCCACAGATAACATTTGGTGATCGTCCCGCAGCCGCGATTGATCGTCGGCCATAACAGATCCACAACCGCACACGCAGGAATCATGAGATGACAATCCTTATAATCCCAACTAAAGTGTTGCGAAAAAGTATCGTTAAAGAAAAAAATCGACCGGCTGGTGATTTCTTCATCAAAGGGTTTAATGAGAGATTTTTTTTCGTTAGACAAAAAAGCGTTTTGGATAAAATAAGAAAATTCTCCGTCGCAATAAAAGAGTTCCTTCAGAACCGGGAAATAAACCATTCCCAGCCACGGTTTTAAATCTTTGATCACTCCAACGGAAATACCAAAATGCGGCATGCGGTTGGCATAGGCCCGGGTGCCGTCGATGGGGTCAACGGCCCAGATGTAGGGAGTAGATGCTAGAAGACTCTGCTTAAGATACCGGGATCGATTTTCATCTTCTTCATCAATGAGAATATGTTCTTTATGATTTAGAAAATCCGCCAAAACCTGATGCGTTAACTCTGAGATGGCCTGATCCGCCTTCGTTAAAATCGATTGATCGGGTTTAAACGACGGAGACGAATCGTCAATATACTGCAAAGCAATTCTTCCACCCTCCCTAACAATATACTGCATGCGCTCTAGAAATTCGGTTTTCATGATCAGGTTTTTCCTCTTTTTAACTTCAATAACGCTTTTTCCAGGCCGGAATAATATGCCCCGATCCTTCTAAGGACGTCAAGGGTTCTGTCCCTTTTTCAGGGATCATGAATTTTTCCCGCTTTATCGGTCAGCGTATAATGAAACGCCAGCACTTGCTTGGGCATGTATTTTCCTTTCTTTGTCGAGGATTATTGAATTTCTGCAAATTATTGAGCTTTTCTTTACTAATGACAAATCTCCAGCCTCGTTTCCCAACGGCATCTGGAGATTTGTCATTCTCTTTAGTAGAGAGAAGGTCAATAATGGAACATTCGCTCGACTTTAAGAAGAGTTCCATTAATTTTGCGAAATTCAACAGCAAGAATTACATTATAACTTTAATGTTTATTTCTCACAAGTCGTGATTTTTATTTGCAGTCTGGGAATTTTACAGCATAATGAAAGCATGCGGATCGAAAAAAAAGTAGCTAAACTACTGACCAACCAACGAAAAACCCTCAGTATCGCAGAATCCTGCACGGGCGGCCTTCTCTGCCACCGGCTGACCAACATTGCGGGCAGTTCAAATTTCTTTAAAATTGGTTTAGTAGTTTATAGCAATGACGCAAAAATGAAATTTCTCAAAATCCCCTCTACCGTATTGATCGAACATGGGGCGGTGAGCTGTGAAGTCGCCCGGCGGATGGCTCAGGAAATTAGAAAAAAGCTCCAAACCGATTTTGGAATCGGAATTACCGGAATCGCCGGCCCCGGTGGTGCGACGGCGAGAAAACCCATTGGCCTTACCTTTATTGCCATTAGTAAAAAAAACGAAACGATTTCTAAACAATTTATCTTTAAGGGAAATCGTTCGACGATCAAATCCCAAGCAGCAACCTGGGCCTTGAGAATGCTTTTGAGCTTTCTCCAAAGTAGCGAGGAGAAAGTACAGAGTAGAAAGTAATCTAATTGTTGTGGAGGACAAATCGTATTAATCTCTCCTTTCTACTTTTCAAAACTATTTTTCGCATCAATGACTCCAAACACTCTGCGAACATTTATCGCCATTGAACTCGAGTCCCCGATTCAAGAGACTCTTAAAAAAATCCAGGATCATTTAAGAAAATCCGGGGCTGAGGTCAAATGGGTTAACCTTGAGAACATTCATCTCACCTTAAAGTTTTTAGGCGATGTCTCTGAAGAAAAAATCGATTCTCTTGTCAAGAACCTCAAGGAAGTTTTATTGGATAGGCCGGATTTCACATTCGATCTGACACATCTGGGAGCTTTTCCAAAACCGGAAAATCCAAAAATCATCTGGGCAGGAATCACCGTGGGCAAGGAGGAAATTGCAAAAATTGTTTCGATCTTGGAGGATCGTCTTCACTCGATCGGATTCGAAAAAGAAACGCGGGATTTTGCCCCGCATGTGACACTCGGGCGATTGCATTCTTCAATAAATCGCTTTGCCTTAAGTGAACTTATTAAAAATTATTTTTTTCCGCAAGCGATGAATCAAAACGCCAAGCAAATTATTCTTTTTAAAAGTACGCTCACCTCAAGCGGGCCTGTTTATGAGCCTCTTGAGAAGTTTGCACTAAAAGCAATCGAGAAATAGGGACACCTCCGGTTTTTGCGAAATTCGGATGTGTCCCTATGTTAATCACCGACGATCTCTCAACTTGCCCAACAACCGTAGAATTTCCATATACAGCCACACCAGAGTCACCATGAGACTGAAAGCCGCATACCATTCCATGTATTTGGCCGTCTGACGGTTGGCGTTTTGTTCAATGAAATCAAAATCGATGATAAGATTTAACGCGGCGACACCAACAACAACCAGACTAAAAATGATACCACCCATTGAGCTGGTGTTAATAACCGGAATGTAGCGATGAAAAAATCCCAGAATGAATTCGACGAAATAAGTCACGGCAATCGCCATGGTGGCAATAAAAATAACGGATTTAAATCGTTCCGTGGCCTTAATGATTCCGGTGCTGTACAAAGTCAATAAAGAAAACAATGCTGCCGTCGTCAATGCAACCGCTTGGATGGCAATGCCGGGATAACGAATTTCCATGATGGCGGAAATTCCACCTAAGGCCAGGCCTTCGCAAAGGGCATAAATAGGAGCCGTTACCTTGGCCCATTCTGCCTTGAAACAGGTCACCATGGCCACCAGAAAACCGACGAGAGCTCCTCCCCCAATATAAGGTCCTACCGCTATTAATACGCTGCCGCTTTTATCGCCGGCAACGGCCGATTGCATCACCTGACTCCACATCCATGCCGCACCCGCCAGAAAAATTCCAAACAGGATAAAAGTTTTGTTCACGACCCCTTGAATCGTCATGGAATCGGTTGATTCAAAATTCCTCGCCTGTGCAAAAGTATTTTCTTTTAAAACGGGGTTCGATGTTTCCATAGTTCCTCCTTAAGTTAATTTAACTTTTTCTTTCTACAAAAATCTTTATTCCTATTCCAATAAGATATTTTCTGAAGATTATCCGACGAGCCGCAGCGCAATCTGCATCGTGATATTCGTATAAATCCCGGCCACGATATCATCCAGCATAATTCCGCTTCCACCGGGCAGGGGTTCCAATTTATTGGCCGGATAAATTTTAAACATATCAAAGGCCCGGAACAAAAAAAACGCCGTCCAGACAACTGACCAGCTAAAAGGCAGCATAAAAAATGCGATTCCGATACCCGTTACCTCATCAATCACCACACACGAAGGATCTCTTTCTCCGACTATCTTTTCCATCCTGCCGGCAGCCCAGAACCCCAAAACCGTAATGACTAAAAATACCGAGACATAAAAAACAAGATGATTCCTTAAACCATAGGCAATCATCACACCCAAAACAGTGGCCGCCGAACCTGGAGCCCGGGGCAAACATCCGATGTAAAAAAATGTTGATACAAGTTTAACCCAAAAGCCGTTACTAATACAAACGTCCGAAATCCTGTTACATACTCTCAACGCTGAATTGGCCTCAGACGTAACTTTTTCAGAGACGTTTGTATTAGAGTTCAATTTCATTTAGGAAGTTCTTGGGTATAATTCATTTCTCGGATCGATCAGTTGACGATTCATGAATTAGTTTCCGATTATTCCACAAATACGATAACCCCGAAATCAGCGTCAATCCAACGGTGATCAGCATCAACATATCGATGCCGCACCGCCACCAGATTTCAATTGGTTCCGACCACCTCGAGGCTTTATATAAAGATTCCTTAAAAAGGATAAAACCCAGTATCGAAAAAATCGCCACCATCTGCGACACGGTTTTGTGTTTGCCGGCCCTCTCGGCGGCCAAGACCTTTCCTTTATTTAAGGCAAAGACCCTTAACGACGTCACGATGATTTCTCGTCCCAAGATCAAGATGACCATCCAATCTTCCACAATTTGCATCCGTACAAACGCCAAAAACGCCGCCAGAATCAAAAATTTATCGGCAATCGGATCCATCAATTTACCGAAGTCACTCACCAAATTATATTTTTGGGCGATATATCCGTCGGCAAAATCCGTCAAACAGGCCAGAATAAAAATGGCCGTCGCAACCGTTATATAAACCGACCCTTCTTTCGAAATAAAATAAATAAAAACAAAGGTGAGAATAATTCTGGTTAAGGTGAGTTTGTTGGGAAGGTTCATATTATTAGCTCTTAGCTCGTGGCTCATAGCTCATAGGAGAAACCAACGAGCTAAGAGCTTATCGGCGTTAAGAATTCTCCCGCCAGATCGTACTCATACGTATCGGTAATTTCCACCTGAACAAAATCTCCCGGGTTTAAAGTTTTTGAGGCCCGAACATAAACTAATCCGTCGACCTCCGGCGCATCGTACTCGGTGCGTCCCAGATAAACATTATCTTCGTTTTTTTGTTTTTCTTCAATCATGACCGGTAAACGTTTTCCCAAAAATTTTTGGTGAATTTCTTGAGAAATCTTTTGCTGGGTGCGCATCAGAATGTCCAGGCGCTTTTTCTTGACGGATTCGGAAATCTGCTGAGGGAAATCATAGGCGGATGTCCCCTCTTCCCGGGAATAAATAAAAACGCCGGCGCGCTCAAACCGGGTGTCTTTGACAAACGAAAGCAGTTGGGCAAAATCCTCATCGGTTTCACCCGGAAAGCCCACGATAAAGGTAGTGCGCAAGCTCCCTGCTGGTATTTTGGTTCTAAGCTTTTCAATCAAATCCAGCGTTTGTTGTCTGCTGATACTGCGATGCATATCCGTTAACAAATGATCACTGATATGTTGTAAAGGCATATCGATGTAATTGCAAATTTTTTCTTCATTGGCGATTGTGTCAATCAGCTCATCGGTCATATGGGCCGGAAAGGCGTACAACAATCGAATCCAGCGGATAGTTTCTGTTTCCCGGACAATTTCTTTCAAAAGCCGCGCCAGGCTTTTGGTGCGGTAAAGATCCATACCGTAGGCGGTGATATCCTGACCGATCAAATTGATCTCCTGCACTCCTCGACGGTCGAGCGCCTTGACTTCGGCAACAATAGATTCAACCGTACGTGAGGAAAATTTTCCTTTGATATGCGGAATGGCACAGAAGCTGCATTGGTTAAAACAACTTTCGCAAATTTTTACATACGCGAAATGTTTAGGTGTCAGCGAATACTGCACCGGCACGCCATCTTTAGAAAGTGTCGGCGTTCCCACAAACGCATCGACTTCTTTAAACTCTTGCGTCAATTCTTTGCCGTAACGCTGTGCCAGACATCCGGCGACAATGACTTTCTTGATCTTGCCCTCGCGCTTCAATTCCAAAAGATCCAAAATTGTATCAATCGATTCCCGTCGGGATTCTTCAATAAAAGAACACGTATTGACAATCGCGATGTCGGAATGCTGAACATCGACGATGCGATGGCCGTTTTTTTTCAAACGGCCCAAGATCATCTGAGAATCCACCAGATTCCGGGCGCAGCCCAAGTTGATGATACCGACGCGTTCTTTTTTAAAAGAGCCTTGTAAATTCCGTTCGGTTAGAAAATCTTTGGTGGTTTTGATCATAGTCTATTTGATCTGCGGGGAATTTGGGACACTGAACTGCTCTTTAATTTTGGGATGCATAAGATAATAAATTGGTAAAATTAAAAAAAGCACGTTCATTTCTTCACCGACAACCCATTCTTCGTCACAATTACTTTTTTAGCACGCCGCTCATCGCGGCTTAAAATGCCGATCATTTTGCCGTTGACTTCAAATTCACATTCGCTGATGTTTTTTCCCGAAAGCTCGATCTCATGATCGGCGTACCAGGTTTCGGTCACACCTTTTTTAAGAATCGCCTCAAAGACCACTGTCCCGTCGGATTTAACCTGCAGCCAGCTATTTTTTTTAGGTCTAACCGATAACGAAGCATTTTTGTGGCTTTTACCAACCGCTTCCGGAGAGGTGGCGACACTGGCCGCGGCCAAAGGTGCTGTAGAGCTAGTCGCAGATTCCACGACCGCTTGAGGCTGGGGATTAGAAGACTTCTCTTCAACTGGCGAGGCCGCCCCCCAATGGATATCTTTCGTCGGTTTTTCTTTTTTCGATTTACTATTGGCTCGAAATTTAGTCTCTTTGCTCTCTTGGGTGACGGCCGGCTTTTTAGCTCTTGATGAAATCTTATTCCAAACGAAGCTAACTGCCTTAAAGAAAATAAAGATAGAGAAAACGACACCTAAAATCCTTGCCAGCAAAATTAATCGATCCCGGGTTAGAATATCTTGTAATTTTTCTAGAAAAGAAAAATTTTTATTAAATGAGTTAGATTTTAAAGGAAGTGTTCTGGAAGGAATACCCGAGGACATAAAAGAACTGCTGGAAATCTCTTTGGGTTTGAAATCCCCTAAAATTTCTTTCAGATCACATTCCAGATATTGAGCGTATATCTTTAGAAATCCCTTCTGATAAAAAGGCGACAGGGTGCGGATCGTGTATCCTTCCTCAAGCGCGCGCAGCGCATCGAGGGGAATCTTGGTGTGTTCATGAACGATCTCAAGAGAGATTCCCTTTTGCTGCCGGGCTTTCTTTAGGAGGGAACCTTTTTCGTGTAAATTATCCATTTTCTTTTTTATTCATCTGTTGAATCAGCCATTCTTCTCGATCCACCAGAATGTCTCTGGGTTTGCTGCCCGAATAAGGACCGACAATCCCGTTTTGTTCCATCAAATCGATCAATCGTGCCGCCCGGGTATATCCCAGACGCATCCGCCGCTGCAGGATCGAAACCGAGGCTTGATTCGTTTCGATCACAAGTTTGACCGCCTCGTCATAAAGTTCGTCTTTTTCCCCCTCCATCCCGGCGCTTGAGATGGTTTGCTGTTTCAAAATGGTATCATCGTACGTCGGGTCTTGCTGGGTTTTAATAAAATCAATAACACGTTGAATCTCGTTATCGGAAACATAACTGCATTGCCCGCGCGTGGGTTTGGGGTCGCCGGGTTTCATGAAAAGCAGGTCCCCCTTGCCCAAAAGATTTTCGGCGCCGTTCATATCCAAAACCGTCCGGGAATCCACCTTCGAGGCAACTTTAAAGGAAATCCTCGCCGGAAAATTCGCTTTAATGACCCCAGTAATAACATCCACCGAGGGCCGTTGGGTAGCCAGAATCAAATGAATCCCAACGGCCCTCGACAACTGCGCTAAACGGGTGATGGCGCTCTCAATGGTCTTCGCGGAAACCTGCATCAGATCAGCCAGCTCATCGATAATGATCACTATATAGGGAAGCTTGTGACCCTTGGCATGATAACCTTTGATGTTGCGCACTCCCGTCTTTGCCAGTTGAGAATAGCGCGATTCCATTTCACCGACGACCCAATTCAAAGCCGCCGAAACTTTTTTCGGATCGGTCACCGCCGGGCACAGCGCATGCGGGATCGAGTTGTACGGAGTCAATTCCACCATCTTCGGATCGACCATCAAAAATTTTACCTCATCGGGGGAAGCGTTAAAAAGCATCGACATGATGATACTGTTCACGCAAACAGTCTTTCCGGAACCGGTTGTTCCGGCAATCAAAAGATGCGGCATCTCGGATAAATCCGCTATAAGAGGTTTGCCGGAAATATCTTTTCCCAAGGCCAGCATCAATTTCACTCCCGATCCGCGAAAACGGCTCTGCGCTAAAACATCTTTCAAATAAACCGCGCTGCTGGCCCCATTGGGAACCTCCACCCCGACGCGATTTTTTCCGGGGATCGGCGCAACAATGCGCACTGTCTGAGCCCGCATGGCTAGCGCAATATCATCTGCTAGCGTCGTGATCCGCTGCACCTTCACCCCCGGGGCCGGTTCCAATTCATAACGGGTAATGACCGGCCCGCGTTCGATATCCGCGACCCTAACCGTAACCCCAAAATCAGATAAGGTTTCTTCCAAGACACGCGCACCACTGACTAAATCCTCCTGCATTTTTTTGGAAGAGATCTGGGGGGAGTCTTCTAACAAATCCAGCGGCGGCAGATGATATTCTCCGACACCTTGAGATTTTTCATTCTTTACGACGGGCGTTTCCTGCTGGGCTTTTGTAGTTACCTCGGGAGTGATGCGAATCTGCGGTTTGGAAAGTTTCTTCGTTTTTTCTTGCTGATCTTCCCTCAGCGCCTCTGAGCTGCTGGATTCCTTGTCTTGATCGCGGGATTTATTTTCTTCGCCGGAATTTTTTCGTTCCAGACGGGACTCTGACAGATCTTCAGCGAAGGGTTTCGTCGATTGTTGAAGTAATTTGCGGATACGGTCTTCTTTGGATTCTTTTAAAAATTCCTTTGCGGATTCTTTCCTGGCAGAATTTGTCCTGACCGTAAAAATTTGTTCCTTCTTTTCCAAAAATTTTTTTCTTAAGAAAACAACAAAATCTTTAATCTCCTCGGTCATCTGCAGGATAAATGGAGAAACCAAAAATTCTCCGATCAAAATCAGCGTCAGGATGATCAGCGTAAAAAGAACAAGGTATGCACCCGGACCCAAATATTGAAAAAGGAAATCCGAAAATAAAAGTCCGGCGATGCCTCCTCTTTGGAATCGAGCTGTCAACTCCCCGGTGCCCGTCATGGCAAAAAGCGCGCTGAGGGCGCAAAACAAAACGCTAAAGCTGATGAATTTAGAAATTGTAAGGTTGAGCGTCCGGGAAGAAAATTTATTCCAGCTCCAGAAAATCAAAAACAAAACCGCAAAAAACGCACTGTAGCCGAAGACAAAAAGAAGCGTGCCGCCGGTGTAGGCACCCACAATGCGGATAAGGTTTTTAGCAGGAATGCTAGGGGAGGAGGTGTACCACGGGAGGTCTTCCGGAACAAACGATAGAAGACTGGCTAACAAAATCATGCCCATCGACAAGACGATGATAGCCTTTATTTCATCAATATATTGACGTTTCATTCGGCTTGTTTCTTGCTTAAATTGACCCTTTTCATTTGATCTATCTCAATAAGCTTGACTTTGAATTCATCGCCCACTTTAACCACCGAGCTCACATCCTTGACATATTCTTTGGAAAGTTCGGAAACGTGGACCAGGCCTTCTTTTCCGGGGAGGATTTCCACAAACGCCCCGAAATTCATGATCCGTTTCACCTTTCCCATATAAATTTTTCCAACCTCCGGTTCTTCGGTCATCCCATTGATGAAACTAACGGCTTTATCTACTGCTTCTTTATTAGCGGAAGCGACCATGACTGTGCCGTCGTCTTCGATATCAATTGAGGTGACACCGGTTTCTTCAATAATCTTTCGAATCATTTTACCGCCGGGACCGATCACCTCCCCGATCTTATCGGGGCCAATTTGCAGCGTCACAATGCGAGGAGCATAATTTGAAAGTTCTTCTCGCGGCTGGGCGATTGCGGCATGCATTTTATCAAGGATAACAAAACGCGCTTCTTTGGCCTGATAAACACCTTGGGCCATTAAATCTAAACTGATTCCTTTGATCTTAAGGTCCAGCTGAATCGCCGTGATGCCTTTTCGGGTTCCCGCAATTTTGAAATCCATGTCCCCGAAATGATCTTCCATCCCCATGATGTCGGTCAAAAGGACCGCTTCCTTTTCGCCGCTGACAAGACCGATCGAAATCCCCGCGACCGCTTCCTTAATAGGCACACCGGCATCCATCAAACACAAGGTTGCGGCACAGACCGTTGCCATGCTCGATGATCCATTGGATTCCAGAACTTCGGAAACGACACGAATGGTATAAGGGAATTCATCTTTATCGGGTAAAATAGGGGCTATCGCTTTTTCGGCGAGAGCACCATGACCGATTTCCCGCCGGCCGGGACCGCGCATCGGTTTGGTTTCACCGACGCTAAAGGAAGGGAAATTGTAATGGAGCATGAAGGTTTTATAGGATTTTCCCTCGAGGGCTTCGATCATTTGTTCATCGGCACGGGTCCCGAGGGTCGCAATTGAAAGACTCTGGGTCTGACCGCGGGTAAAAAGACTGGAACCATGTGTCCGGGGAAGAACATTGACCTCACAAGAAATATTACGAATATCTTTAAATCCCCGGCCGTCGGTCCGGCGTCTTTCTTGAAAAATCAGCCGGCGGACTTCTTCGTATTCAATCTGTTCTAAAGCCATTTTGACGTCGGAGGTCTTGATATCTCGATCGCCGACTTTATAAGCTTCAAACTGAGTTAAATCTTGCGTTAATGTTTTTAATAAATCATTCAAAGCCTCTTCGCGTTTTTCTTTTTCGGGGATGCGATAAATTGCTGTCAGGCGCGCCGACGATAATTCTTTGAGGCGGCCAATTAATTCTGGAGAGATCCCGTACAGGTCTGCTTTAACTTTCTTTTTACCAATCGATTTGGCCAGCTCCAGCTGAATGCTGCGAACGGGCTGCAGGGCTTGAAACCCGAAATTGACCGCTTCGATCACTCTTTCTTCACTGATCTCGCGGGCTTCCCCTTCAATCATGATGACCCCATCCTTAAGGCCCACCAAAACCAAATCCAGAGGACTTTGTTCTCTTTGCTGATAAGTGGGGTTAATGAGGAATTTGTTATCCACCATACCCACCCGGACCGCCCCGATAGGACCTTCGAAAGGAATGTCGGAAACACTTAAAGCCGCCGAGGCACCAATGACTCCCAAAACATCCGGATCAAATTCTCCGTCGCTACTTAAAACCGATGCTACGACTTGTACTTCATTATAAAATCCTGAAGGAAAAAGCGGTCTGACGGGTCGGTCAATCACCCGGGAGGTGAGGATTTCTTTTTCGGTCGGACGACCTTCGCGTTTAAAAAAACCGCCTGGAATGCGCCCGGCGGCATAGGTCTTCTCTTGGTATTCCACCATTAAAGGGAAAAAGTCAATTCCTTCCCTAACCTGATCAGACATACACGCCGTCACTAAAACAACCGTGCCGCCGCAGGTGACGGTGACCGCACCGTTGGCTTGCTTGGCAAATTTACCGCTTTCAATAATTAGATTCTGGGCCCCGAAGGGAATTTCTACCCGCCCTAGGTTCATAGTTTCTCCTTACTTACGTAAATTCAGCTTATTTAAAGTCTCTTCGTATTTTGGGGGATCTGTTTTTTTGAGGTAGGCTAAAAGACCTCTTCTTTTCCCGATCATGATCAAAAAACCTCGACGAGAATGGAAGTCTTTACGATGAGTCTTAAAATGTTCGGAAAGATAATTGATCTTCTGTGTGAGTAAGGCAATTTGTACGACAGCAGAACCGGTATCCTTCGTATGGGTTTTAAAGTTGTCAATGATTTCAGTTTTCTTGTCTTTTAATAACGGCAACTCTACTTTCCTCCTTCTTTCATCCTGTTTGCTCTTTTGATTTTCTCTCTCATTTGAACCCCTAAATTGCAGTTGCCCCTTTGCTAATTAACTTTGCAAAATACGCCTTAAACTGCAATTCTTGATTCGAACGGGAGCTATTATACTATCGGCGATTAGACTAGTCAAGATGAAAGAGCTGCTAGTTTTAACGGCTTCGACCTAAAGTGTTTCCGGTTCCCGCTTTTTTAGTTCTTTTTTTTCTAAGTCCGGCGTCCTGCCTCTGAAGCGGTCTTCTTTCCTGGTCTGCTTAAAGCCCACCGCCTCCAGGATTTGACTTGCTCGTTTGATTGTTTCCGATTATACTAAAATCGTCATGAATAACTCTTACATCACTATTCTGATCATTGTTGGGATTATCTGGTGTATCGGGCTTTTTTTTAGTTTTGTGACCGGGATTAAAAAAAGTTTTTCCAACCCACCGGCCAAATCCTCAATCAAAGCAGAAAGCCTCAAGACCAAAGAAAAAAGACTCTCCGCAGAGACCGAAGACAAACGCAAACAATTCATGGAGGACTACCAGCAAAAAATGCGTGACAATCAAAGGAAATTCTGATCCACAAATTGTTTCGGATTCCGAAATTCGAATTTAGGATTTAAATCACTTCCAGACATCTCCTCGTCAAAAATCAACCCTGCTCCCTCGCCTCAAGGATCCGCCGGGTCATTTCCTCTTCATATAAATATTGGATCGCTCTCAATTCTTTCTGTCCCAGGAAATGCCGAATAGCCTCCTCGATTGCCCGCAAACGATTTCTCAAATAAACATAATGGGCTTGAGGGATTTTCTTATTTGCATCGAAAAATTTTTGTTCAAGAGCCTCATGTTGTTTTTTGTCTTTATAGCTTCTAAAATTCTCAACACTTTCGGCATACCGTTGCTTAATGGCAACAAAAATTCCTTTTTGCGTCTTCTGCAACTGATGCAAAATGTAACTGTCGACTTTCAGTTGAGTGAATTTACGATCAATACGGTCCAAATCTTCTTTCGTCGTTTTATAACACCACAGCAGATAACGTCGGATCAATCTGCTTTCCTCTAAACTCATCTTTGTCTTTTTCATAGGGATAGAATGTTAAAAAATTACGGAGGCGGGAGAACGACCGTTTTGGACATACTGTCGACTATATCGGCCGGGGCGTTAACTGTTGTCTCGACTACTCCCTTAAAGGATCCCGATGGATTTAAGAAAACAATCAAAACAGTAATAACCGCAGCCAAAAGAAGAAGATATTCTATGGCGCTTTGTCCATTCGTATTTCGGATGTCAATTCTCATTGAATTCCTTTGATTTAATTCCTTCATAGCCACTTTTTATTGTATCGAAATATTTTATTTAGGACATACGCAGTTGATCTTAAGTCCCTGTTCGTTTCCTCGAGGGCAACTGCGTATGTCCTGTTATTATTAATAAAACGATGACTTTGTATTGACAATAAAAATATAACACACCGCTTTCTATTCCACAATCTAAAATCTCTGCAAAATAGACTCTCCTCGGGCATTATAATCGAAACACTTTATCACCGACCTTGAGCGGGCTTATTGAATTTCTGCAAATTAATGGAACATTGGCTCGACTTAAGAAGAGTTCCATTAATTTTGCGAAATTCAATAAGCTAACTTCAATCCCGCCAGCTGCCCCTGCGCGCAATGGGAACATCGACACTCTCAATCTGTAAAGATTTTACTTGCTGTCGAAAGAGCCTTTCTTTCCCTTGATCAAAATTTTGTCTCCTGTTTTAATTTCACAGCCCGTAATTTTTAGAACGCAACCTTATTGAGCTTTTCTTTTCCAACTCCAAATCTCCCGATAGCATCGATGAAACCAACGGGAGATTTGGAGTTCTGTTTAACAAAGGCAAGCTCAATAATGCGAGAGAAAAAATGTGTCATTTCTCCGATCAAAATCCCCGGTTCCTTCTCGGTATTCTTTAGAACGCCGGATAAATGAGCGGCGGATTTTAAAGAATGGGAAGCATTCTTGACAGCGATCTTTGTATTTTTAATTTTGGTTTTTGCCGGGAAAGGTTGAATGCTTCTCGATGGGGGTTTACTGACTGTCTTTCTTTTCGCTACGTTGTGCGTAGAGAAAGGTGGCTTTTTTCGACGTGGATTTTTGCGCTTGGAAGAAACCTTGCGCTTGGAAACGTGGAATGGCTTTTGCCTGCGAGGAGCAGTTTTCCTGCCCTTAAAAATTCTTTTAAATAAACCAACCAGCGCCCGCAGGATTATCATTACAGCGTGATTTTCTCGGCGATATTCGAAACGACCGGAATTTTTACATATTCGCCTTTGAGGGCCCAGATGATGCCCACTAGAGAAAGAACACCAAAAACGAAAATGAAAGGACGAAAAATCCCTGGTAAAATAATACTTATAATAAAAACTGCCGCCTCAGCGATAAAAAGAACCAGCCCTTGCTTCCCATGTGATAAGGCAAAATCATTATCTTTTTTAAAAACAAGCGGGATAATACAAAGGATCGAAAGATACGAAAGGATAGCGAATATTTTTCCTTCTAAAACTTGCTTTTCCCGATGATCATCAGTGTTTCCCATTGCCTTTGACCTCAATCAAAGAATTCACATCGCCGAAGGAGTTTCTCTCCTGCAAAGGGCTGGAGGGATCTTCTTTCCATTTGCCATCCACAATGAACTGGTATTTATACACCCCAGGTTTAAGATTTAAATCAACTTCCCAGCGGCCATTTCTTTTTTGCATACGGCAATTATCATCCAAAGACCAGTCGTTAAAACTTCCCGTCACATAGACGCTTTGGGCCTGTGGCGCCTCTAAAAAAAATGTGGTCTGCAACATGTCCGGGGACTCTTGTTTAATCAAATCCTTCATCCTCGTGGACATAGCTTGCAGACCAGCTTCACGACCGCCGGCTGCTGCACCGATCAACTCCCGGGCGAGACTAAAATAATCCTTCGCCCCCCGAGAATATTTATCAAAACTCACAACAGTTTCTCCCATGACGACGGATTCTTTCAATTTAACGTTCACATGAATGATCGTATCGAAAAGGATGTCCGAAAATCTTTCTCTAATCTTTGCCAGCATGGAAAAAGAATGACGCAAACGCGAATCGAACATCGTGATCAGAACGTGGCAGTCGACCGGATGCTTCAAACGATCTTTGATCAGATTAACAATATCCATGAGGTGTTCAACACCCTGCATCGAGAAGCGACTGGTTTCAACGGGGATGATCACCTCGCTGCTGGCGCGGATGGAATTGACGGTAAGAAACCCTAAACTCGGCGGACAATCAATCAAGATATAATCATATTTTCCTTTTTGGGTGGCAATAATTTCCGTTAACTTCAATTCCCGGCCAATTTCATCCGCTAACTCTTGTTCCAATGTCCCGACCAAGATGTTCGAGGGGGCCAGGTCAAACATGGCCTCGACGCGGGTAATGATATCATCAATTTTTAATTTCCGGGGAGTCAATTTCGAGATCACATTGTAAATGCTATTAGGAGAGTGAATATTTAATCCCAAAGAGGCGTGTGCTTGTGGATCTAAATCAATCAACAGGACTTTTTTACCTTGGGTGCCCAAGGCACAAGCCAGATTGATTGCCGTTGTTGTTTTCCCACAACCGCCTTTTTGATTCGCTATTGAGATCACTCTCATCGTTTAGCCTCCCTTTTCGCTAGAAAAGCAGATATTATCAATTAATATGACTCCTTTTTTCTTCTCGGCATTCCATGCTTCTAAAACAAAAGAAACTTCCGTCAGGTCAGTCCAGTCGGTAATTTGCGTGAATTCATCAAAAGGAATATTCAACTCCTGCCACTTTAATCGCACATCTTTGATATAGAAAGAAGATGTTTCATTTTTTTGGTTTTTTAAAATGACTTTTACGACTCCCGGAAAACCTTCTTCCAACCCCCGTATGGAAAAACTCAATTTATCATACTTGGAGACATTCATTTTGGGAATAGTTAAAGAAAAATTTTTTACCTGAGGGAACGGGCTGTTGAGATTGTAAGCGACCCGGATGGGGCCATTATTTAACGCAAAGAGGACACTATTTTTAAAGTATTCTGCTCGATGAGTAAGAAAGGCAGTGAGTCCATAAAATGCACTTGCCAAAATAACAACAGTGATGACGATATTGATGACCAACCAGGCATTCAGCTGCCTTTTTTTCTTTTCTTCAACTCTATCTCGCTTGCCGAGATAGACCTGCGCTAAATGATCATAAATTTCATCTCGTGTCATATTAAATTTTCTTAAAATAGAGAGGTTAGAATTGGTTAAACTGTAATTTATATTAGCACTAAATTAAAAATTTAAAATAGAATATTCATTTTTTTAAAAACTTAAGACAGTTAAATAGCCGCTTTGTTATTCCTATTCCAGATACCACGGCCCTATTTACTGTTGAAATAATAAATAATAGGCTCTATTATGGAGTAAAATTTAACCCGTTGGTTACGGAGGCGATACGTAAATGAACATACCAATGTGGATATTGTTCGTGGGGTTATTATGAAAATTTTTTGTTTTCAACCAACCCGTACCACACAAATTTTTTCTATTTTTATCTTTATTACCACCGCCACTTTACTTTTGGCTGCCGTATGGTTGCGGGTAAAAAATACATATTTGGAAGATGATGCGTTGTGGTTTTTTCCTCTTGTCACTCGCCTTGCGCAAACGTCCTCTTTGCCACAATTTTTGAATTATGCGCAGACGTCGGAATTGACACTTTTCGACAGTTTTTATTTTTTGTTGGGTAAGGTGTTGTTCGGTTATCAACTGTGGCGATTGACCTGCGTATCTTTGGTTATTCATGTGACCAATGCCTTTTTGATATGGATGCTGTTGGCACGGGTGTATCGTTGTTCGACGGTGACGGCATTATCAGCGGGGTTGATTTATCTTTCTTATTATGCACATTTTCATTCCTATGTATGGCCCATGGCCATGCATCATTTGATTACGGTATTTTTTATTCTTTTATTTATCTATTTGTTTGAAATGGTTGAACAACGTGTTGTCAGCGCTCAGAGGGTAGGATGGTTTCAATGGGGAGTGATTAGTATTCTGAGCATCATGGCGAGCCTATTGAGATTATCCATGTTGATTATTCCATTGGTTCTGATAGGAAGGATTATTTTCGGCAGCCAGTCGATGGCAGAAGCTAGACAACAGTATCGTCGATGGTTTTGGGTTTTGGGCGTCTTATTTTTTTATCAGATGGTGATGATGTTAGTGGGTAATTGTGGTGATGTGTTAAGCGAATTTTTAAAACATCCTGGTTTGATCGGATCGAAACATCATTGGGGAGAGAGCGCCCTTATTGCCATTATATTGGTTTCTTTAGGGTTGGGGGCGATGGATGGTTTATTAGGCCACCAGGTCTCTGGTGAAATCAAACATCAGCGACCAGCGCCAATGATTTTTCCGGTTTGGCTAAGCATAGGGTCGTCAGCGTTGGTTTCTCTGCTTTTGTTTTATTGGGTTTTAGCATATCCTGCCGCGATGAGTTGCGATACCGCTGGGCGTTGGCAGATAATTCCTGCGGTTCAGCCTATGTGGCTAAGAGGGGTTTTATGGATAATAACATCTTTTGTATTGATAAGTTTTGTCAGATTCTGTCATCAAGTTGAACGCCGCATGATTGTTTTTGTTGTATGGATACTGGGGGTGGTTATTTTTTTAGGCGTTACTCCGAAAGATGTCCCGTCACGCTATCTGATTTATGCCTCGCCCTTTATGGCTGTTATGCTTTCCTGTTTAATTTTTGAAATTTTCCCCCGACGATCTAAGGCATTTGCCCGCATACCGGTGAGGTGGCTGCTGGTGGGTATAGGGATGATCATGCTCATGAATATTTATGCTATTTATGTCCGCTGTTACCGGACTTTTTTGGCAGACTATCATTGGAGCTATGATTTTATTAAAGCGGCCCATTTGATTAAAGATAATTTGGCGGGGCGGGGCATTGATTGTGGACGAACCCGTATTATTGTTAGGAATGTCACTGCCCTGCCGTATTTGAACAATTGGCAAGGTGGATTTTTAAAGGACCTACCCTTTGAACCATTAGAGCCGTTTCGGTATACGTTTTATGCTATTGCCGGAGTACCCCAAGATTTGTCTGTCAATACCTCTTGTCAGCCTGGAGCCGAATGTTTTGATATGAATGATTTTATTCGTCAACCATTTGCAGTTCATTTGCTCGAACAACTAGGATGGCCTAAAAATGATATGACCGGTAAGGCGCAAGCCATGTTTTCATTGTATGGAGCACTTTACGATGGGGATGCAAAGATCAACGCCATTGATAATATTCTATACCAAGAATCGTTGAATATGCGATCGGCTATTGATGGTGTGCCATCTCAGGCCATGTTTGTTGAGCAATACAAAGATTATGATTTGTACTATCTTACCGGTTATTATTTTGCCGTAAAACACGGACAGCCTTTGCATTTATCTTCTTTTAAAGGGGCTCTCCAGGGTCAGAGCCTAGTGGCCAAACACAAATATCAATTACGTTATCTAATTGACGGGCCTTCCCATCGTATCGGGACGGTTCAGGCCAGGCCTCAAGAGGAATTTATAAAACTTAATACGGACAAAATGATGTCCTATAAGGTGCATTGGGCTGGTGTGCCAATGGGACGATTAATATTCAATGTTAAAGTAAAGGATGACAAATGGTATGAAGGGGAACTGATTTATAGACCACCGGGCTTGATTGAAAGGATATCATCAGGTAACGCTGTTTTGATATGGCGTACTTCCGTTGATCAACAATTCATATTACCGTTAGAAGCTGAATATATTTCATTATACCGTCGAAAAAAACATAAGCCTTCTAGAACGATCCGTTATCATAACGACCAAAATTTTTTGGAGGGAGCTGGTTATCAAGAGGATATAGAGAACGCCCAGAGAGATATCTTGAGTTTTTTGTTATGGTTGATGTTGCGCGAATATCATCCCGGGGAAAAAATCAGTACGTACTTTAACTATAGTAAAAGGTTTTTCAAGTTTGATGGGAATGTTCGAGTAAATGATCATTCGGTTGTGATCTCCGGTGTCGTCAAGGATGTTTTACCGACAATGCGCAGCTCCCATCACTGGTCAATGCAAATCCAATTAATGGAGGAAAATAAAGTTTATACGGTTAAACAAATAAACATAGACGGAATGATTTCTATCAATAAGGAAAGTGTACTAAAAATCAAGGACAATTTTTTTGAAAGAATAGACTCCCCGAAAGAATTTCAGTAGGAGTAAAATGGGAACTCCAATGGGCCCCCCGTTTCTGCCATTTCTCGTCTCGAAATTTCACATAAGAATAAAAAAAAATGCCCCTGTTATTTTTTCAAATAACAGGGGCACAAAACGCATACTTTATTTTTTACAAATTAGAAAGCAACGCCGATGGTGGCCATGGCTTGTTTGGCATTAGCTTGGTAACCTGTATCAAACGCGTTGCCCGGGAAGAACCATCCGAAATTCAAACCCAGACGGACATCTTCCGTATAGTTATAGCCAAAATCAGCATCGACTTCCCAGCCGAGATCTAAATTGGATGTCACTCTCGGAGCCCAGGTAGAGCCAGTTCCATCAGGGAGAACGAAAGTACCGGCAGCGAGTGTGGTTAAACCAGTACCCGCCGATCCATCCAGTCTCTTATCCAACCACATCCCGGTCCAGGTAAACTTGGCCGTGACATCTTCAATGGGGGTGAATTGTGTTGATAATTCCACAATATGATCATTCGTCAAGTTGAAAATACTGTTATAGATCTTTCCACCTGATTGAGTCTCAAACATCGGATCCCAAGCGGTCCATTTGTTTCTTGAACGCGGACGAAACGGATCAGGGGCATCGCCGGTATTGCTATCACCGGAGACAAACGTATAAACACCCTGCACCATCGGATTCCATTTCTTAACCTTCTCACACTGAATCTGATAGTTGGTAATGACCTGGGCGCCCATGGCTTCTCTTTTTTCATTATAGCCAGTGACCGCAGTTGAGACAACCTTGTTACCTCTCTGCCAAGCCACTTCACCCTGAACATTCAATCCTTTGATCGGATTGGTGCTGGCTCTTAAACCAGGGGTGTAAACGGTGTCCGCTTTTTGTCCTGCTGCTGCACCGCCACCAGGACTTCTAAAACTATTATCAACCTTGTTGAAGAAATAACCTTCGACGGTTGTATTCATACTATCACCCAATTGATAATTGGCATTCAACCCGTAAAGGTCAATGTCATCTTTGTGAGCGCCAGTACGACCAGCAAGGTTCTTAGCAGCAATTTTAGCAGCGAACAGATCGATAGTTAATGGTTTGTAATCAAAGACCATTTTAATACCATCAGTCGACGTTCTTAGGGTTAGGTCACCGGCAATACCACCCAGCGGACCTGTGGCTACGTTGTTTGGACCAATATCACCGATAATAAAACCATTACCGTAATTGAAATACTGACGGCCGATGGTCACGGTCAACGGTGAATACAACATCTGTCTTAACGTGGCATAAGCCAGATACAGATCCACGTTGGTGTCGCCGGAGGTTTCTCCTTCTGTCCCCCAGGCTCTCTCATTGATCAGGGCGACGGTCGTCGAGACATTATCACTGAGATCTGCATCCACTCTTAAGCGGGTCTGGGTAAGGAACAGCCTTTGTTCGTATTGCGGCCTGGTTAAATCGCCGAGAGGATTTGTATCTCTTAGATCGAATCGATCCCGATACAAGAACGTCGAGTCAATGTTTCCACTGACTTTGATGTTCTGCACCGCAGCGAATGCCGGCACGGCAACTAGGGTTGCCATCAGCATTATTGCTAATAAGACTTTTTTCATTATTTTCTCCTCCCTTAAAATAATATTAAGGAAATGTTCGGATTATATGATGATTATCTAGGCGTACGTGTCCTCACTACCTTATTAGTGTAGTCTGAACTGCCTAAAGATTATATCTATTTTAATTTATACCAGTTCATTGATGATTTCCGACAAGCTGTTTTCCTCACCGTCCTTTCTTCGTCAGATTAAAATCATCTCTGGGTTTAAGAGTGCAGCTATTGTCACACAGCTCAAAAATTCTGTCAACATTTTTTTCTAATTTTTTTATCAATCTCAAAAGAATACGGGGGTCGGGATGCCGACTTCCATAAAAATTTATGCGCCCGGTTGGATTCGAACCAACCACGCCGGCCTTAGGAGAGCCGCGCTCTATCCAAACTGAGCTACGGGCGCATTAAATTTAATCTTTAAAGTGTCTCGTGGCTCGGGACTCGTAGACTGTTAAACGAGTCACAAGCGACGGGTCACGAGAGACGAACAATCAGCGTTTCCTATAAGGTTCCAATTGCCACAAATATTCTTTCGGCACATCCCACCCTAAAACCCGCGCCTCATCACCATACTTGATCGCCTGCGGATAATCTTCCATTCGAAACGACAAAATTGACAAATTCACAAACGCATTCACATGATTTGGATTCATATGAATCGTTTTCTGATAAGAGGCGATCGCCTCTTTATTCAAATTCAAACGGGCATAGACATTCCCTAAATTATAATAAGCTTCGGCGTAATTTGGATCTAATTCTATGGTTTTCTTGTAATTCTTCATAGCCTCTTGAGGTTTTCCTAAAACTTCATAAACGAATCCGAGCTGAAAGTAACTATCCGCATAGTTAGGATTAACCGCAATCGCTTTATTATAAAAATCCATCGCCTGCGGATAATCCCCCAACTGGCTATACGCCGCGGCCAGATTCAAGCTGGCATGCACATCCCGAGGATCGATCTGCAAAACTTTTTCGAAAACAAAAATCCCTTCTTTAACTTCTCCCAACTGCACGTAACTATTGCCCAGATTATTCAGCGCATTGACATATTGTGGATTGATATCGAGTGCCATTTCATAAGCCGCTTTAGCCCTCTGAAAATCTTTAAGCTCCTGATAAACATCGCCTAATTTTACATAAAAAACTTCGCTGTCAGAAGAAACGCCCGCAAGATTTTTAAAATCTTCTAAGAATTTATCCCGGGCCTGAAGATAGAGCGGGTTATTCGGATCTTTTTTAAGGGACTGAGTTATCTCGCGCAGTACATTAATGTACAGATCAGGATGATCCGGACTGGTTTGAATATCTTTAGTGAAGGCATCAATGGCTTTTTCGACTTCGTTCGTCTCTTGATATAAACGCCCCAGATTAAAGTAAGCATCCTTGTATTTAGGGTTTAAAGTCAATATTTTATTATACAGGACAACGGCTTCATTTGTCTTACCCACATCTTGATAAAGCCTGGCTAAGTTATAATACACATCCATATCACTCGGATCCAACTCGATGGCTTTTTTATAAAGCCCCTGCAAGTATTCTATTTTGGCGATGATGCCTCGAGGATATTGCAGTTGTTGATCGCTGACGCCCTCTTTCCTTAATTCCAGAATGGAACGATATTCTTGTTTAACGTTTTGAAATCCCGGCTGCTCTTCGAGTGTCTGGGCCAGATTATTCAGGGCAATGGCGGTATTAGGATGGAATAAAAGCTGATACCGCCACAGCGTCAAACTGTCCTTCCAGATTTGACATTGAAAGAAGGTACGGAAAGAAAAAACTCCGATGACCAGCGAAAACCCTAAGATCATTAATAATTTTAAAGAATTCCCGTTTTCTTTCTGAGGTGCTCCCCATAGTTTCTCTATCAAAAACCCCACCCACAGACAAAACCCCGCACTGGGAAGATACATAAAACGATCCGCCACCACATTCAAATCCCGGGCATCATCAAAGCGCAAAAGAAAAAAGATCGAAAGAAAATAAAACAGGCAGGCAAACATAAACCATTTATGCCGACGCCAGCGGATCACCGAGCTTATGAACAAAACAAAAATGATAAAGGCAAAAAGATATTCTAGATGGAAAAATGTAATCGGCCGAGGCAAATGATAAATCGGGATGAGAATGCCCGGAAAAATAAATTGACGAATATAAAAAACAAACGTCCAGATCCAAACCAGCCATCCGGAACCAAAGATATTGGCGGGCACGCGCGAATGTTCTTTATAAGTGAACCAGGCCAAAATTCCCAGAACAACGAAATATGGAATCTTCTCGAGAATCACCCCTTTTTCCCATTTGCGGGAATAAAACCAATCACATAGCAAAAGAATCAAAGGTAAACTCACCGCCATGGGTTTGGCCAGCATGCTTAAGATTCCAACGATCAAAGAAAGAAGATAAAAGAATATTTTTTGTTCTTTTAAGTATTTCCAATAAAAAAGCAAAGCCATCATATAAAAAGAAGAATACAAAACATCCTTGCGCTCCGTCACCCAAGCGACCGACTCCACATGCAGCGGATGCACGCCGAATAGAAGCCCGGCAACCGCCGCTCCTATCGTTGACAACCCCACCATCCGGCCGAAACAAAAGATCAACATCACAACCAAAAGGTGCAAAATCAGATTATCGAGGTGGTAAACAAAAGGATTAAAACCACACCGCTGGTATTCAAAAGCAAAAGAAAGGGCCGTCAGCGGGATGTAGGTCGTGTTGATATTGCTCTGAAAAATATTTTTCACATGCTCCCGATCCAGATAACGGATGGAAGTATTTTCCAGAAGATGAACGTCGTCATCCCAATTCAAGAATTGATTTTTCAGGCTAGGGAAAAAAGTCATCAAGACAATCGCCAATACGACCAGTAAAACCCAACCTGAATATTTGGGAGACGTTATTATTGAGCTTTTCCTTTCCAACTCTAAAACTCTCGCTGGCAAAATCGACGCTGGCGACCCGCTTGCCTTCCTTATCAATCGGCGGGCAGGGAGTTTTAGAGTTCTGTTTACTAGAAGGAAGCTCAATAACCTTTTCATAGGCGTGAAGCAGGAGAATACCCGGGGAGAATTCGGCATGAAAGCGGATCAATATTTAATGACAGAATAGATAGGAAAACCTTTTAACTTGTCTTTCCCTTTCAGAAACCTTAATTCCACCAGGAAAGCCAAACCAACGATCGTTGCCCGCTGCTCTTTGAGTAAATCCGTCACCGCCTTGACCGTGCCGCCGGTGGCCAGAAGATCGTCGACAACGAGCACCCGGCTGCCGGGGTGAATCGCATCTTCATGAACTTCGAGCGTATCGCTGCCATACTCCAATTGATAGGTGACACTTTTTGTTTTATAGGGAAGCTTGCCCTTTTTTCGAACCGGCACAAAACCTGCATGCAGTTTATAAGCCAGCGTCGCCCCGAAAATAAATCCGCGCGCCTCCACTCCGACGACATAATCGATCTTCTCTTTCCTGAATTGTTTGGCCAGAAGATCCACGGACTTTTTGAAAGCATCCTTATTGTTCAGCAGCGTTGAAAGATCCTTGAAGATAATTCCCTCTTTGGGAAAATTCGGAATATCGCGGATGCAATTTTTAAGCTCGGATTTTTTGATCTTGGTCATGTCTCTATCCTTTTTTGTCGAAATTAAATAGAAATTCTCAAGTGATCGTAAAGAAATTCCGGTGCTAAATCCGCCCCATTTTCCCAAACAATAGTTTGCAGCAAAGGATCGACTTTAACAGTTTTAAATAAAACTTGGTCTTTCAGTGGGCCGAAAACTTCTCCCTGCAACTCCGCAGACAAATCAACTTCACCAGCCGCTCCATCATTGAAACGCACCCAAATCAGATAATCACGCAAATATTTAACTTCAACAGCATGAAGCTTCATTACCGGCCCAAGAATTAATAGAAAGTAGTAAAGAAAATAACCCGGCCATAATCAAAATTTTTCTGAACATCATTATCCTTCCAATTAGAAATTAATCCGCCAAACTCTTCACCGACCCCCGCTCCACCAATTGCGCCCCGAGGAGAAATTTGACCGGAAGCTGCGCTTTTCCTGCGGTGATTTGATAGAGGTGTTCCAACCCTAAACGTCCCATTTCAATAAGCGGCTGACTGACGGTGGTCAGGGGCACAGAAGCGTTGTGACAGATCGGATTATCATCAAAACCGACGATCGAGAGTTCATCCGGCACAACGATATTACGATTTTTCGCCACGTCGATCACCTCGAGTGCCATCACATCCGAGGCGGCAAAAATAGCGGTGGGCCGGTCTGACAATTTAAGAAGTTTCTCCGCCGCTTTTCTCGCCGGGGTACGTAAAAAATCGCCGTGGGTCACATACGAAGAAGGAATGGTCAGATCGTGGTGGCGCAGCGCCTCCTTAAACCCTTCCAAGCGCATCACGCCCGCTTGAGTGGTCAAATCTCCGGCGATGGTCGCGATTTTCTTATGTCCGGCAAAAATCAGATGCTCGATGACATTAAAAGCCGCCTGCTTGTTGTTGATGGCAATCCAATTGATGGGTTCAGTCAAAATGTTATTTAAAACCAGACAGGGCATCCGGTGACGAATGGTTTTTTTCACCACACTTAAATCATTGTCGATATCGGCAAAAATAATCCCATCCACAAACGTAAGGTCAAGGAGAGAGGAGTCGAGCCACCCCCGATGATCTAACCGATTGGTTATATGAACGAGGATATCAATATTGAGACGACTGGCGGCTAGTCCCACACCTTTTAAGACCTCACCCGCATAAAAGGAATGGAAGATATCTTCAAAACGAGGAACAATGAGGACAAAAGTTTTCTTTCGTTTTTTAATCGGCATTTTTTTTGAATTTGTCTTTCTTTTTCAAAATTTTTCTAATTTTTTTAATGGTGGCGGACTCCACCTGCCGAATCCGTTCGCGGGAAACGCCCATCTGCTCGGCGATTTGCGCCAGGGTGTGGGTGTTGCCGTCTGTTAAACCAAAACGCAAATCCAAAATCTTTCGTTCCCGTTCTGTTAAAAGTTCCATAATCCCCATCGCGCGTTCTTTATTAAAGAACTCTTCCAATTCATCTTCGGGACTGATCAAGTTGTGGTCTTCAATAATATCTTTTACCTGACCGTCCCCATCATCGCCGATGGGGGCTTCCAAACTGGACATCTTGGCGATACACTGATCTAGATCACGAATCTTCTCCACCGGGAGCTGCATTTTCTTAGCGACTTCACCGTGAGTGGGTTTTCGTTTCAATTTATGCTGCAGGGCCTCCAATGCCTTTTTATACTTCAAAACTTCTTCATTCATATACACCGGCACGCGGATCATCTTGCCTTGATCGATGATCGCTCGAGAAATTCCCTGCTTGATCCACCAGGCGGCATAAGTCGAAAACCGAAATCCCCGGTTAGGATCAAATTTTTCAACGGCCCTCATCAAACCGATGTTGCCTTCTTCGATCAGATCGCTTAAAGGAACGCCCAGATTGCTGTAGCGTTTGGCAATACTGATCACCAGACGCAGATTGGAACGGATCATGAGATTGCGGGCCTCACGGTCGCCTTTTTGAATCCGCCGGGCGAGTTCAATCTCTTTTTCCGCATTTAAAAGCGGAATCGGGCGGACATCTTTGAGGTAGGCTTTGATAGGATCCATAGTCGATTAATTGGGAGTTACGTAAATTACTATTTTTTCCCTTTTTTATTTTTTGTCTCCCCAACCATTGGTGTATTTAAAACAGCCTGCGCTGCGGCCAGGCGTGCGATCGGAACGCGATAGGGAGAACAACTCACATAATTCATCCCCATTTTATGACAGAAGTCAATCGAAGCAGGATCTCCGCCGTGCTCGCCGCAAATCCCGATCTTCAGATTCTTTTTAACCGAACGGCCTTTGGAAACCGCCAGAGAAATCAGCTGGCCGATTCCCGCCAGATCAATACTTTGAAACGGATCTTCGGGCAAGATATGTTTCTCCAGATAATCCGGCAGAAATCCACCAATATCATCTCGAGAAAAACCAAATCCCATCTGGGTCAAATCATTGGTTCCAAATGAAAAGAACTCGGCCTCGACGGCAATCTCATTCGCCGTTAACGCCGCGCGCGGAACTTCAATCATCGTTCCGAAAAGATGCGGAATTTCTTTGACATGATATTTTGTGCATGTTTCTTTATCGACTTTCTCGACGATTCCTTTTTGATGTTTAAGCTCCGCCACCGTACAAATCACCGGGATCATGATTTCTGGAAAAATTTTCTTTCCTTCTTGGGTCAATTCCACCGCAGCCTCAAAAATCGCCCGCACCTGCATTTCGGTCACCTCCGGATACGTGATGCCTAAACGCACACCGCGATGCCCCATCATCGGATTACTTTCTCGCAGGAGTGCGGCCCGCTTTTCTAATTCTGACATATCAATCCCTAAGCTATCCGCCAGCTCCTGCAGTTGGTCTTTATGATGAGGGACGAATTCATGCAGCGGCGGATCAAGCAGCCGGATCGTCACCGGAAATCCGTGCATCGCTTCCAGCGTACCCTTGATATCCTTTTTGACATGCGGGAATAAATCCGCCAAAGCCTTTCGTCTCTCGGCGGTATCTTTGGAGACGATCATCTTGCGTAATTTAAACAAAGGCTCCTCGGAATGCCTTCCATAGAACATATGTTCGGTTCTAAAAAGCCCTATCCCTTCCGCCCCGAAACCGCGCGCTTTGGCGGCATCCTCGGGCGTATCGGCATTGGTACGGATATTCAAGGTACGAATCGCATCACACACTTTAAGAAAATTATTGAACAATTTATTTTCTTGTGTGGCATCCACCATGGTCAAACGATGATGATAGAATTTTCCTTTGGTTCCATTCAAGGTGATCCAATCGCCTTCTTTTAAAGACACCCCGCCCACGTGCATGATTTTTGTCTTTAGATCAATCTCTATCTCAGAACACCCGACAATGCAACACTTGCCCCATCCGCGGGCGACGAGCGCGGCGTGCGAGGTCATACCGCCGCGGGCGGTCAAAATAGCCTCGGCGGCGCGCATGCCTTCCACATCTTCCGGGTTGGTTTCTTCTCGAATCAAAATCACCTGCTTGCCTTGCTTATGCCAATTGACCGCATCGTCGGTGGTAAAGACAATTTGTCCGGTTGCACCACCGGGGCCGGCGGGAAGACCTTTACCTAATAATTTCGCGGAAGATTCTTCTTTCGGATCGATGATCGGATGGAGCAGCTCATCCAGTTGAGCCGGAGTAACTCTTTTGACCGCGTCTTCTTTGACGATCAATTTTTCCGCCAGCATATCCATCGCCATACGAACCGCGGCCGGACCGTTACGTTTTCCGCAGCGGCACTGCAGCATAAAGAGTTTTCCTTCCTCAACGGTAAATTCAATATCCTGCATATCTTTATAATGGTGTTCCAGACGGCTGCGGATGTCTTCCAATTGTTTATAAACTTTCGGATTGTGCTCGGAAAGAATGGGAAGGTCTTGGTTATGATCGCTTTGGGAATATTCGTTGATCGGAGCCGGAGTGCGGATGCCAGCGACCACATCTTCTCCCTGCGCGTTGATCAGATATTCCCCGTAGAACTGGTTTTCGCCGTTTCCCGGATTGCGGGTGAAGGCAACGCCCGTGCAGGAATTATTTCCCATATTACCAAAGGCCATGCTCTGAACATTGACGGCGGTGCCCCACTCATCCGGAATGCCTTCAATCCGACGATAAGAAATAGCCCGCTTTCCATTCCAGGAACTGAAAACCGCGCCCACACCTCCCCACAATTGTTCCTCGGCGGTATCCGGAAATTCCTTTCCTAAAACCTGTTTGATTTTCGCTTTATATGTCGCGCATAAATTTTGCAGGCCTTCCGCCGAGATGTCCGCATCGTTGGTAATACCTTTTTCTTTTTTAAGATGGTGTAAAATTTCCTCGAGCTGAGCGCGAATACCTCTACCGTCTTTGGGTTCAACGCCAGCAGCCTTTTCCATGACCACATCCGAATACATGGTGATCAACCGACGGTACGCATCATAAGCAAAACGCGGATTGCCGGTTTTTTTGATAAGCCCGACAATCGTCTTCTCGGTTAAGCCGACATTCAAAACGGTCTCCATCATCCCCGGCATGGATTTTCGGGCACCGGATCGAACCGACACCAAAAGAGGATTCTCGGCATCGCCGAATTTCTTTTCCATGAGCTGTTCCACTTTTTTCATCGCCTGGTGGACTTCTTCTTTAAGACCGGCCGGATATTTGCGCTGATTCTTCAAATAATAGTTACAGACTTCCGTCGTGATCGTAAACCCCATTGGCACCGGCAGTCGTAAATTTTGATGTCCAGCCATTTCGGCTAAGTTAGCGCCTTTTCCTCCCAAAAGAGCTTTCATATCCGCTTTTCCGTCGGCCTTTCCTCCGCCGAAGGAGTAAACATACTTCTTGGTCATCTTTCGTAACCTTTCCTTTCTTTTTTGAAATCACAATATCCAATTTCCAAATCACAAACAATTTACAATTTCAAAACTCTAATAACAAGAATTCAACGGTTTTTAATTTGGTCATTGTAATTTTGGTATTGTTTGTGGTTTGTTTATTGTTGATTGGAATTTAACTTATCATTCTGAAAATTTCTTCAACAAATATTTCTTCAATCCCTCAATGGGAATCCTCTCCTGCTTCATCGTATCCCGATCGCGCACCGTCACCTGTTGGTCTTCCAGCGACTGCACATCAACGGTGATACAATAGAAAGTTCCTACCTCATCCTGACGGCGGTATAATTTCCCAATCGCCGCTGTATCATCATACACGGTCATTAAATCTTTTTGTAGCTCTTGTTTAATTTCTTTCGCCAGTTGGACAATCCCATCATTTTTCTTTAAAAGCGGCAGGACCGCAACTTTAATCGGCGCTAACTCTTTGCTGAATTTCAAAACGACGCGTGTCTCACCCTGGACTTCTTCCTCGAAATAAGCATCGACCAAAAATGCCAAAAGAGCCCGATCGACTCCACCCGAGGGTTCAATGATATACGGGAAAAATTTTTCTTGGGTGAGGTGGTCTTTGTACTGGAGATCTTTGCCGGAAAATTGCGCCTGCTGTTTCAGATCGAAATCCGTGCGGTTGGCTATTCCCTCCAACTCCGACCAACCAAACGGGAAATTGTATTCGATATCGGTGCACGCGGCCGCGTAATGAGCCAATTCGTCCTCGGGGTGTTTACGCAGACGTAAGTTTTCCCGACGGACGCCTAAATCCAGATACCAATTCAAACGTGTCTCAACCCATTGTTCATGATGACCCGGCGCCTCTTGAGGCCGGGTGAAATATTCAATCTCCATTTGTTCGAATTCGCGGGTGCGGAAAGTGAAATTTCCCGGAGTGATTTCATTACGGAATGATTTGCCGATCTGGGCGATGCCGAAGGGGAGTTTCCGGCGGGTGGTGTCTAAAACGTTTGAGAAATTGGTAAAAATCCCCTGCGCAGTTTCGGGACGAAGATAGGTGACGGCGCTTTCCTCTTCCACCGCACCTAAAAATGTTTTCAACATAAGACTAAATTTGCGGGGGGAGGTAAACTCTCTGTTTCCGCAAAAAGGACATCGCCCCGGAGATTGATCCGGACGAAAACGTTTCTTACAATTTTTACAATCCACACACTCGTCATGAAAATTGGCAGTATGCCCTGACGCTTCCCACACTTTCGGATGCATGAGAATGCTGGTATCCAACCCCACGATATCATCGCGGTTGTGCACAACCGATTTCCACCAGGCGTTTTTAAGATTTCGTTTTAATTCTACCCCCAATGGCCCATAATCCCAGGCACTTCCTAAACCTCCATAAATCTCGGAAGACTGGAAGATAAACCCTCTTCTCTTACATAAAGAGACTATTTTTTCCATGGAAACCGTCGGGAGCGGATTGGATAAAGATTGGTCGTTGTTGTGCATGAGGGTGTATTTTAGCGAAAAGTCTTTGAAAAAGCAAGACTGAAATTCCATCCCCAGGAAATGTATTGAAACATTCTCCCTTACAAACCACCCGACAGACTTTGCAAGGATTTCTTCAATTGCCCCAATAAATCCGCCGTAGACTTGATAATGAGCAGCGTCACGACAACAACCGCAACCGTCCAGACAATCTTGGCAGTCCGGTTCATCCGGGGATGAAACCAGATGAGCGGAAGCATAAAAGGCCCGGTCACCAGAAAACTCACAATCAACGAAGCACTATTAAAATACCATGGCGTTTTCTTCTGTGTTGCTGGCGTGGAGGAAGGATTTGTATTGTCCGGCACCTTTGTTCTGCCATCCAGGAATTCGTTACAAAAACGGCATTTCACGGCGTCGTCCTGGATTTCTTCGGCGCAAAATGGGCATTTCTTCATATGCACTTTCCTCCCATGTTTATCGTACGACTTTCGCGTTTGCCTCCTTCGCTCACGAGAACCCGTCCCGCCATTTCTAGTATACGGAAGGCGGGGCTGGTTCTTTAGTTCGCTTCAGAAGTCAAACGCAAAAGTCCTGTATCTTCTTATTTCTATTTCCTAACGGCATTCATTTGCCGATTTTCCCAGATTTTTTTCGTCATCAGCCCAGCGGTGTACCACATGAGAACTCCGGAAATCAATAACAGCATAAAAATCACCCACACAACCAAGACCTTGGTATTAACTTTGTGGGCATCTAAATCTTTTTGATGCGGTTTTCCGCAAAAATAACACTGCCCCGCCGAGGCAAAGATTTCCTCTCCGCACAACGGGCACTTTCGGAAATAATTGGGATTTTTTTGATCCATTAGTTTTCTTTGCGTCGAGATTAAATAATTCTTTTACTTTAACTGATCAAACTCTTTCTTGGAGATCGAAAAACTATGTTGTTTATCCGGAAATTTCTTTTCTTCGACTTCTTTTTTATACTGTTTAACCGCTTGAAGAATCAGCGGACTTAAATGGAGGTACTGCTTTACAAACTTCGGATGATAGCGGTTAAAAAGACCCAGAAGATCGTACGTCACCAACACCTGCCCGTCGCAGTGAACACCAGCGCCAATGCCAATCGTCGGGATGGACAGTTCTGTGGTGATGATGTCAGCAATCTTATCCGGAATACATTCGAGAACAATACTGAAACATCCTCGTCGTTCTAAATCTTGGGCGTGTTGAATCAAATCTTTAGCGGCTCCGGCGTCTTTACCTTGAACTTTAAACCCGCCCAGATGATCTGCGGTTTGAGGGGTGAGTCCGACGTGACCCATGACCGGGATTCCGGCGCCAACAATTTCTTCGGTGACTTCCAAACATTTTTCAAACCATTCAAGTTTAACCGCCTGACAACCCGCCTCATCTATAAAACGTTTCGCATTCAAAACTGCTATGGAGGGATTCATCTGATAAGACTCATAAGGCATATCCCCGACGACCATCGCGTTTTTAACCGCCCGATTCACCGCCTTCGCATGATGGAGCATGGCCTCCATCCCCACCGCACGCGTCGATTCTAACCCCAAAACCACATTCGCCAGAGAATCTCCCACTAAAATAATATCAATCCCCGCCTCATCGATCAAAGCAGCTAACGGATAATCGTAGGCGGTTAACATCGTAATTTTTTCACCGCGTTTTTTTTTATCGCGAATATCTTGAACGGAACGTCGTTGATACATTTCAAACTTACCTCACCCACGCCGGCGAGTGGCCTGTCCCGATTTTCATATTTTTCCCGGTTGCGATTTCTTTGATCCAAATCTCGCCGTTTCTTGCTTTGCGCTCAGACCCGTTATCTTTGATGGAGGTAAAAACAACAAACTTTTCATCCGCTGAAACTTTCGGATAACTGGGGACACCTTCAAATTTTAAAAGCGTTACGACTTCGCCCGTCGCTAAGTTAATTTTATTAAGAAGACTTTCTCTAAACTGATTCAACCCGATCATCGAAACCGGAATGGTTTGTTCCGGCACCTCCAAGAAAACAACCTCCTGCGGAGTCGCAAGATACGCGAATAAAAACCCGCCTCCCCCGTCGGCTAAAGACATCCGTTTTTGGGGAAAGTCAAACACACGTCTCAAACTATTATTCTTAAAGTTCCACAAATAAATCACCTTATCGGTGATGCCGCGCTCGGCAGACCCCACAAAGGCACATTGGTCGTTAAGCTGTTTGTAAAGACATTTCAATTGCGGATGATCTTGCCGGACGGGAGGTATGAGTTCGATATCCTTGGGAAAATTTTCAAAGACAGAATACATGTTTTTCTGTTTAAACTCTTCTTTAATGTTAATCATGGCCGAGGCGTCGTCTGGTTTCATAAACTGCAGGACGCTGTACAAAGAGGGCTCTCCTCCATTGAGGTTGACCAGTTGATATTCTTTTGTTGAATTTTCTTGAGCGGTGTCTGATTTTTCGTCGAGTTTATAAGTACTGAAAATCACCTGATCATTGTGGACAATGAGCTCCTCGGGAAAAAACGCTTCATCGGGGCTAGAGCACTGATAAATCGACTTGGCCGTTCTTTTTAACGGATCATAAACAAAAATCCCCTCACTATCTTTCAGGTAAACGATCGATGGGGCCGACGCAAAACGCTGCAGAGAATAAAATTCGGAATATTTAAAACAAAGAAAAAAGATCAAAGCCGCGCCACAGATGTAAGAAATTTTTTTCATCGCTTTGCTTTCAAATACCGTTCAATATTAACCATCAATACTCTAATCCCCATAATGGGTCCTTGCTCGCTCAATATAAACAATTCTTCGCGATTCATCGACGCTATAAACGATCCTATCTTTAAACGTAAGTCTACAGGAATAACTTCCGGATAAGTCACCGATTAACTTTTTGCCGTCATATGGATTTTTAGCGATAACGTTCTCGAGGATGTCGCAAAGCTTTTTCTTGAGGATTGGTTTCAATTTTTGAATATCTTTGCGGGCTTGGTGGGTCAGAAGAATCGTATAGGAAGGTCTATCGATCACCGAAAACCTCTTTCATTGTGTAAACTTTTCCTTCTTTAATTTCCTTTCGCGCCTGTTTTATACTTTTCAGCATCCCCGGGGTAGAAAGGAGTTCCAATGTTTCCAACAGATTCTCATAATCTTCTTCTGAAAGTAGAATAGCTCCGCCTTCTTTCGCGGCAATTCGATAGATACGATGTTCCTTGACCGAATTCCTTAATAAAGAAAACCACTCATTTCTTGCATCTGTTGCAGTTAGAGTTTTCATAATCCTCACCCCCCTTTATTTTTCATTTCTTTAAGTACCTTTCGATTGCCTGCGCTGCTTTTTTTCCGGCGGCCATGGCTTCGACGATCGTTCCCTCTGTTCCCTCGCTTCGTTCGCCGGAGGTGATGCTGCCGCCGGCAAAAATTCCGGGAATTGAAGTCATACCATCGGCTGCATTCGTCCAAATCGTCTGATCCGGATTGATCTTTAAATTCGGAATATTTTTAAAGAATACCGAATGGGGCTTTCCCCCGATGGCAATAATCACCGTATCCGCCTCCAAAACAAATTCCGAAGAAGGAACTTCCAACAGCTGCCATTCTCCCGTATTCTTAGGATCCGCAAAATCCAGCCGAATACATTGAAGACCGCGGACAAAATGCTGATCATTGCTAAGGATCGCTAAAGGTTTGGTTAAGGCTTCCAGTTTAATGCCTTCTTCTTTCGTATATTCCTTTTCTTCCATACGAACCCCCATATCATCTTCACTATGACGCAAGACAACCGTCACCTCGGCCCCCAACCGACGAGCATTGCGCGCAACATCCAAAGCCGCGTAGCCTGACCCGATTACGGCAACTCTCTGGCCCATATTAAGCGGGGCGGCGGATTTTGGATCGCCGGCCTTTAGGATATTGACTCTCAGCAAAAATTCATTCGCATACGACACGCCGCCCAGATGGGTTCCGGGAATATCCAAAAATTTCGCAGCCCCTGCCCCCGTCGCAAGAAAAAGGGCAGAATATCCTGACTTCATAATTTCCTCCAACCCTGCACTTGCGCCCACCAGAAAATTATTAGTAAAGACAACCCCTAAAGATTTCAACCAGGCAATTTCAACATCTAAAACTTTTTTAGGAAGACGAAATTCTCCCACCCCGTAACGCAAAACTCCGCCGGGATCATTTAAGGCCTCAAAGATCGTCACTGGAAACCCCTTTTGCACCAAAAGCCCGGCGGCCGTCAATCCCGCGGGCCCGGAACCAATCACCGCGACTTTTTTGCCTGAATGAGAAATCGGTTCTGACTTTGCAGATTTTGTCTGCCCAAAATCAGCCGCATAACGCTCCAGCGCCCGGATGCTGATCGGGGCTTTATCCTCATAAAAAACGCAGGCCCGTTCGCACGGTGCCGGACAAAGCCGACCACAAATGGAGGAAAACATATTCTGTTCTTTAATCCGGGCTAAAGCTTTGACGGGTTCGTTTTCGCGGATATGACGGATGAAGCCCGGAATATCAATTCCGATGGGACACCCTTGCCGGCAGGTCGGGGTAGCACACTGCGGACACCGGCGGGCTTCGTCTAAGGCCTGTTTTTTTGAAAGACCGAGCGCAACCTCTGAAAAATTCCGGATTCGCTTCTCGGGCGGTTGAGTGGGGATTGTTGGCTGTACCATTCTAATTCCTTACCTTCTGAATCTTGTTTGACCACAAAGGCATTCATCCTGACTTTAAGATCTGCAAAATCAACCGCATGTCCGTCGAACTCCGGGCCCTCGACACAGGCCAGCACAGTTTCTCCGGCGACTTTCACGCGGCAGGAACCGCACATCCCCGTACCATCCAATATCAGTGGATGAAGGCTAACGCGGCTCGGGATACTTCTTTCTCTGGTCATGGCACAGACCGCTTCCATCATATCCACCGATCCGACGGCGTAAACCAGATTGATCTTTTCCTGTTTTAACACCTCCCGCAAAAGATCCGTCGCCAAACCTCTTTTGATATAAGAACCGTCGTCGGTTGCAATCAAAATTTTATGACAGGTTAAACGCAGCTGTGCCTCGAGCATCAAATTCTTTTTGGTCTTGGCTCCGAGGATTCCGATCACTTTGTTGCCGATTTTTTTATGCGCCCGGCAGATGGGTAAGATTTGGGTCGCTCCCGCGCCGGTGGTGATGCAAACGACATTTCCGAGTTTCTCCATGGCTAAGGGAACGCCCAAAGGGCCGAGGATATTGAAAATGGTGTCGTTAATCTGCACGGCGCCGAGCTGTTTGGTGGTGAAACCGATTTCTTGAAAGATCAAAGAAATGCTTCCTCGAACGGGATCGGCATCCACGACGGATAAAGGAATTTTTTCTGAACGCTCATGCGGCATAACCATCACAAACTGCCCGGGCTGAATCCGTCGGGCAATTTCCTCGGCTTTGATGTCCAGACGCTTGACATCCGTTCCCAGGGATTGTTTGCTGAGGATTTTGTAGTTAGCTCGTAGCTCGTAGCTCGTAGCTCGTAGGTCAGAAGTCATATTTAATTAATTGACCGTTTTAATGCAGAGATCAGCCCTGCAATCATTTTACCGATTTCTGCACCTAGATTTTTCATAAATTCTAATTGTTCTTCATTGATCCATTTTTTGCGACGAAAAATCTCAAGCAAAGTAATTGTTTCAAAAAGCGAACCTTCAAATCCAAACCTGGTTGTCATGTTGTTTTCCTTTCTTACTATGAGCTACGACCTAAGAGCTAACTCCAATTCCTTCAACGAAAACGTATTCACCACATCCTCTCGCCGCAACCAACCCCGTCGGGCAACGGCGACTCCGTATTTCATAAACCGCAGATGCTTGATCGAATGGGAATCGGTGTTGATGGAAAATTTGACTCCCTGGCTGCGGGCGAAATACACATTCGAAGAATCGAGATCCAAGCGAATCGGAAACGCATTGATTTCCAAGAACGTATTGGTATCCGCCGCCGCTTTACAGACTTCTTTAAAATCAATATCGTAAGGTTCTCTCTTGCCGATGTGCCGGCCCGTCGGATGCCCTATCACGTGTACATACTTGTTTTGACAGGCTCGGATCAAACGTTTAGTCAACTGCGTTTTGGATTCTTCAAAACCGCTGTGGATGGAAGCAATCACGATATCGAATTCACTTAAAACCGCCTCATTGTAATCGAGATTTCCTGCGGTGTCTATCTCAACTTCCGTTCCAAAGAGGATCCGGAAATTTTTCAGTTTCTGATTAAGACGATCGATCTCTTGCTTTTTCTTTTTTAGATCCGCGGCGGAAACGCCGCGGGCGATTTTGAGCCGCTCGGAATGATCGCTAATCGCCAGATACTGATAGCCTAAGCCGCGGGCGGCCTCGACCATTTCGGCAATCGTGTTCTGCCCATCGGAATACGTGGAATGGACATGCAGATCACCTTTGATATTGTTAAGTTCAATCAATTTAGGAAGAGGTTTGCCGGAAAAAAGTTCGGCCTCGCCGATATCTTCGCGTAACTCCGGCGGAGCGTAAGGAACATCTAAAACCTTCAAGCATTCCTCCTCGGTGTCTCCGGCCAGAAATTTTTCTTTCTTTCCTTTCAACGCGAAAACCCCATATTCATTAATCTTCATATTTTTTTTAATCGCAATCTGCCGGAGTTTGATGTTGTAATTTTTAGAACCGGTGAAATACAAAAGGGCCGCGCCGAAACTTGCGGGTTCAACGACACGCAAATCGACTTGAACGTTTTCCCTGGTCACAATCGAAGATTTGGTTTCGCCATGAGCATTGATCGATTTTACTTGCGGTAGATGAACAAAGGTGTCCATGACCTTTTGGGGATTCGTGGAATCGACGAGAATATCGATATCCCGGATCGTCTCGCGCTGTCGTCTAAGACTGCCGGCCACCGAAATAGCTTTAACTTCAGGAAGGGCTTTGAGCGTTTCCATAATTTGTTCAGCGATCTCGGTTGCCAGCGCGATATTCATCCGCTCCTGGCCTTCTTTCACGACCCGAATGCCGCGCAGAATATTTTCGATGGTTTTCTCTTGGATTCCGGGAAGGCCGAGGAGTTTTCCGGCTTGCGCGACGCTGGCTAATTCCTCGATGGATTTAATTTTAAGTTGTTCCCAAAAGAGCTTGGCTTTCTTGGGACCGACGGACGGAATATTAACCAATTCCAAAATGCTTTCGGGAATTTCTTGGATGAGTTCTTCGTAGGCGCGGACTTTCCCGGTGTCGAGGTATTCGCTGATTTTTTCTTCTAAAGCTTTTCCGATGCCGGGAATTTCTGAAAGACGATTTTCTCGACGAATGTTTTCAATATCTTCCGCGAGCGCCTCGATATTCTCGGCGGCTTTATAATAGGCTTTGACTTTGAAGATGTTTTCGTCCTTGATCTCGAGCAGCAAGCCCATGCGGTTGAGAAGATCGGTAATGGCGTGGTTTTTCATAAATGAGTTTGCGAGTTAAGGGGATTGCGAGCTTCAAAAATGAAACTCCCCGGAGCAAGCTCGCGAGGAATTCTTCTCGATTAAAATCTATTCTAGTTTCTCTTTAGAATCAGTATTTTTCTTGCCGATTGTTTTCCACGTTCTATCTACAACTTCCTGATATGAAAAATGAAATTCTTCTTCCCCATCTTCATTTAATATCTTGAATGAAAAAGGCAAGACGCATAAGCTTTCGATCAATTCCTCCTTTATTAATAATTCCTTTTCTTCTTGGATTAAGAAACCTTCTTTTATCAAATCTTCTTTGCTGTCATTTATAAACATCATGATTTCGGCATGCCTTAGTGAATGCGCCATAAATTCCGTTTCATCAGGATACTTCTTAAGCATTAATTCAGAGAATTGAGCGGAATTGTTAAACGGGTTAATCTGATAGTTCTCAACCTTGCCAGTCTCGTCATCAAGAATTGAGAATTGATGTCTCTTTAAATTCCAGTCATCTTTAGGCTTTTGCAACAGTCCATGAAATTCTTGTGTTACTTTATTGAATTCAGTTCGAGACCACGGGATCAACCCTCGATGAATCTTTTTAAAATCTTTTCGTTTAATTAATTTCCGCTTCTTTTTCATATAAAATGGCTTCCAAGACTATTTTTTAATTAAACTATTTTCCTCGATAAGAATCAAATCTTTAAATTGAAATACACTGGCCTATTTTTTTATTATACTGCCAGAGAGCCTAAAACAAAATCTTCCAGTGATGAACTGAATTTTTTTGATGAGAATGTTTCATCTGATTGAATCTCCTCTATTCCGACAGCGCTGTCAAAATTTGCTGAACCGGGCGGGCTTGAGGCGAATCGGCGATTGATTAGCGGTCGCCTCAAGCCCGCCCCCGTCGCAGATATCCTCCCTTTCACTGCGCCGGAATTTTTTCGCCTTTTAAGATATTCGGAATCGGGGAGGCATCGATGCGGATTCCGCCGGCGTGTTCGATTTTTAACGTATAAATCATGCCCGGAACAAATTTCTCGCCCGGCGCCTCGATCTGCGCGTTTTTAACGCCGTTGGCTTGAGCGATTCTAGGATTAAAGGTGTATTCCCAAAACCTTCGCCAGAACTCCACCTCATAAGAATTTTTGTTACCTTCGATCTTGTATCCTTCGGGAATCTCTTTGATCTTGGCGATATCATATTCCTGAGTATTGGCTCCATCGAGAAAAAAGACCTTCCAAAAAAGATAAGCGCTTTTTCCTTTCAAGGCATCGCCGTTTTTGACATAAAAACTATCGAAGCGCACAACGAGCGACTGGAATTGAATGATGTTGCCGAAAAAGGTGAAATACTTCGGCGATAAAGGATTGCCTTTTGTATCGTATTCCAGAAATTTGATCGTGGTTTTATGCTTATTCATGAGGGAATCATAACTGACGTCCGTCACCAGCGCCTCGGCGATGCGAGTATCCGCGGAAAGTCGTTCGATGATCTGTTTTAACGTTTTATTTTCTTGTTCATAACGTGTGGCGTATTGATAAAAGAGATATCCGCCGACAATAATAATTCCAACGGCGGTCCAGGAAATAATATTACTTAAAATGATTTTGCTATTGGGCATGAATTTTTCCTTTTTTTGTCGCTCGTGACTCGTAGCCCGTCGCTCGTGGCTGAATGGCCAACGAGTCACGGACGACGAGCGACGAGCCACCAATCACTAACTTCCAAAGACTTCCTTCGCCACAAACAAACCATTCAAGGCCGCCGGAAAACCGGCATACACCGTCATCTGCATGATCACCTCGAGAATTTCCTCTTTCGAACAACCTGCATTAAGAGCATTATAGATATGCGCTTTCAGCTGCGCGGGGGCATAGCCTAACGTGGTTAGGGAAGCGATCGTGATGAGTTCGCGCATTTTTAGATCCAATCCCGGACGGGAATAGATATCGCCGTAGGGAAACTCAATGATATAACGCGCCATATCTGGCGAGATATCATTTAATAATTCCATAATTCTTTGGCCAGCCTCGCCGTTAATTGTATTGAGGGTCTTAAGACCGCGTTTATATCGAACTGATTTTCTTGAGGAAGAATTGGAATTCTTTTTTTTGTTGGAAGGTTGTGATGTTTTGTGAGAGGTGGATAAATTCATAATTTTTTAATACGGTTTTATTCTGTCTTCTTCAAAAACAGCGTTGACTCAATAACCCCTTCATTAAAAACCGCCCGCGAGCCCAGCGCCCGATACGATTCTAATCCATCTAAAATGGGAATAATGGCTTTCTCGACATACAACTTAGTCAATTCCGGATTGGTTTTATCTTCTTCTAAGGACTGCATGGTTTCTTCTAATTGGGAAATATTATCCTGGGACCTTTTGATGCTGTCGTTTTTCGTTTCAATCTGCTTTTCCAGATGATCTATTTTAGTTAAAGGTTCGGTCACATCCTGCCCTTGTGTTTGCAGATTTTTCAACTGTGCTTTGGTATTATTAAGATCAGAGTTCAAAGTTTTCAAATCCGTTTCTTCTTTGATCAAATCTTTTCTCGTATACTCCAATCGTCCCTTCATTCCTTCTTTAAAAGCTTGCATCCGTTGTGAGCGCATTTCCACCTGAGTCACGCCCCATTGGGCGATTGTGTGCAACCGACGGAAAAGGGAATCCAATTTAACAAAGAGTACCAAATTATTTTTATCGGTCAAACCGAAATTCACGTTCTTAAAGGCTTCTGTCACCGGTAACGCAGGAGACGTTCCGTTCAAAGTATTGATCGTCTCTTTAATAACCTCCCGATTAGTTGCCAATAATAAATACCCATTTAAGAAACAATAGCTCGGCTGGACTTGAGCGCCTAAAGTCAAAGCCGCATATTTGATTTGCACATTTTTATAATCCTCATTTTGCATTACAATTTGTGGATTGGCAGTTAAGGTGGCTATCACTTTCTCGGCCGCGGTTCTATCCGCCACTTGAATAAACAGGATCAGCTTAGGTAGTGGAAACGGGCCTTCCAAATTGATATCCCCTAAATATCCTCCCACCTCTTGTCCAAATGCCGGTAGAATATCTTTTTCAATGCTAAGCTTCAGCGACTTCTCAACGGAGGCAATCGTCTGTTCTGCGGAAACACCTTTCGACTCGTCGCTATAAGCGGTCTTCAACTCTTTCTTAAATTCATTCCACTGCGATTTAAGATCCAGACAGTTACTCCATTGATAGACCATCGCCCCCGTTGGAATAAACGAAATCGTTTTATTTTCCTGAGGCGGACAAGAATACATCCCTTTAAAGGAAGGGTCTAGTTTTTCACGATCGAGCAGAACATCAAATTTGTGTGTCTCAAGGGGGGTAGGAGAAAAAGAATATCCCAAGGCTTTAAAACCCGCAACTTTGCCTAGAGCATCATCCATCTCTTTTTTGACTTTTGCCTGATCTTCTGTTTTTCCATCGGGGCCGGTGGATGGGGCGAGTGTCATCAGTTGTTTCATCACATTGGAGAAAATAAATTCTAGATTACCATACAAAATCGTCTGCGGAGCCGCAAGAAAATGCGCCCGGGCACTCTGGAAAATTTTATCGTCGGAGAGCGAAGGTTTTTCTTTTGAAATCACATCAATTGTCATCCGGGCGGCCTGCGGGCCGATGCCAAAAATCAATAAATCCTTGACGCGGACATAACCGACCCTGATTTTCTCCTTAGAAAATTCCAACAAAATTATTTTATACCTTTTATATTCTTGAGTGGTGGTTTGGATATCCTGAGCGAATTGCTGGGATACACTCGTCAAAGACTCAATGATCTGCGCCCCGGGTTTAAGACGAGTCACCAGCACCACGGAGGAAAGAAGCTGCTGCGCCGAGGTATGCTTATCCAATTTCCCTTCCATCGGATAAAAGCCGATGGCCACTTCTTGCCCCAAAAAATTCATCAACAGTGTATGAGTATTGGGCTCGGAGAGGATGGTAAAAATTCTCTTTAATTTGACGTAACCGCTTTGTTCGATTTGCTCTCGGCTTGAACCGCTTTTTTCCATCAGCATCGGGACATCGATTGTACTGATATTCTTCCAGAATTTGGTGGTCATAAAATCGCTTAAACGTTTTTCGACATCCGAAAAACGCGCATACCCCAGCACACCTTCCGGCAAAATTTCTTCGATGGATAGTTTGACTCGACTCATTTGATAAAAATAAACGCCCGCACCAGCGGCGAGAATAGTGATTACGATAAACACTAACAACAAAACTTTCTTCATTTTTTTCTCCTTATGAGATTTAAATCGGTTTCATAAACCCCTTTAAAAGCGACGGCTCCTTCATATCTGATGGCCGAAAATGGGGGGTTCGAAACTGATTCTTAGAAAATCGCTCGCATTCTGATTGAAAATTGCCAGGGCTTTTTCCTCATCGATATTTTTTAATTGAGAATAAGCTTTAAGAGTACGAAAAACATCTTTGGGTTGAGATTTAAAACCGCCTTGATCGTCTTGCCCGCCCCCACTTGAGTGACATGCGGGCCAGGGAAAAAAGACCGGGCAATCGGTTTCGATTAAAATCCGTTCCAGCGGGGCATGGCTGATCGCTAAGCGAGACTGAGGGCTATAGGCCAGACTCGGGGTAGTGCCCACATAAAAGCCAGCATCGATGATTTCCTCCAAAATATCCAACGGTCCGCTGTACCAATGAAACACAGCTTTCTTGACTCCTGCCCCTTTAGTCATCTCTAGACAATCGCGCCAGGCGCCTCGGCTGTGAATGACAACCGGCAGATCAAATTCCTGGGCTAGGGCTAGCTGCCGTCGGAAAACATCGCGTTGCTCTGCTTTTTTCGCCGCATCTTTTTTGACCCATTTATACCAGTAATCCAAACCGGTTTCGCCGATGGCGATCGCTTCTTTAATGTGTTCGCGGATGAATTGAAGACCGGCGTCAATTTCTGATGGATTGATATTTCCCGGATGAATTCCTAATGCCACATAAATGTGAGGGTTTTTCGTTTTGACTTTAATCTCTAAATTTTTTTTATTGGCAGTGAGATCGACTCCGACGGTCACAATTCCGACCACCCCGTTTTCCTGCGCTGATTGTAAAGCGTCGTCTAAATTTTCCAGATGAGCCAAATGGGCGTGGGTGTCGATAATCGTCATTATTGAACTAAGATTGGTTCTTAGCTCCTGGCTCGTAGCTCTTAGATATCATCCCTATGAACTATGAGCTACGAACTAAGAGCTAACTTGAATTTTTACTCTCTAAAATAAACGTGACCGGCCCGTCGTTAACGAGCGTCACAGCCATCATCGCCCGAAACTGCCCCGTGGCGACTTTCTTGACCCCTTGGGTCTTTAATTGTTTAACAAAACCCAGATACATTACCTCACCCGTTTGGGGATCAGCGACGCGATCAAAAGAAGGACGGCGTCCTTTGTGACAAGACCCAAGTAAAGTGAATTGGGATACAACCAGGAATTCCCCCTGGGCCTCTAAGGCTGACAGATTCATTTTTCCGTCGGAATCTTCAAAAATTCTCAGATGGATGATTTTCTCGATAAGATAATCGATATCACGCGGGGCATCATCTTTTTCAACGCCGATAAAAACCAGCAGACCTTTTCCGATTTCTCCGACGACTTTGCCGGCGACTTCCACTTTGGCCTGTTGGACTCTTTGAATAACCAATCTCACGGGAGGATTATAATTTCATTGTACCGGAGGGTCAATATAAATCCTAGACAATTCGTAGCGCAACCAAATTTACAATACACAAATGACAAATCACAAACAAATCACAAAACTAAATTAACAAATTCCAAACTTCCTGTTTCGATCCTTGTTTATTTGGTATTGTCCATTGTTTGTAATTTGTACATTGGAATTTGTAAGTTAAAAACTTTGCTAAAAAAAATGTTATGAGTTTATACTATAATTTATTCTCCGCTAAATTGACAGTCAAAGGGTTTTGTGTTAGAACTATCCCACCATGAAACTAGACGAAGTTCTCACCCGATACCATTTCCCGCCCGAGGCCATCAAAATCTTAAACGACTCCGGCATTAATCAGCTTTATCCTCCGCAGGCAGCCGCGGTAGAAAAAGGGATTCTCGAGGGAAAAAATTTACTTTTGTCCGTGCCCACGGCCGCCGGAAAAACCCTCATGGCAGAGTTGTGCATGCTCAAATCCATTCTGCATAACAACGGCCGCTGCCTTTACATCGCGCCCTTAAAAGCCTTAGCCAGCGAAAAATACGAAGACTTTAAGAATAAATACGAAAAATTAGGAATCAAGGTTGGCATTGCCACCGGCGACCTGGACAGTCCGAACAAATTTTTGAATCGTTATCAGATTTTGATTGCGACCGCCGAGAAAGTGGATTCGCTTTTGCGCTCCCGGGCCAAATGGCTCATCGATACCTTAAGTGTGGTTGTGCTCGATGAAATTCATTTTATCAACGATGGGGAACGAGGGCCCACACTGGAAATTTTGACCGCCCGGATGAAACAGTTGAATCCGCGGCTGCAGATTCTAGCACTTAGCGCCACCGTCAGCAATGCGCCCGAATTAGCGGTGTGGCTTAAAGCTGAATTGGTTTTAAGCCGCTTTAGGCCGATTCCTTTAAGGGAAGGCGTCTTCTATAATGATCAGATCCAATTCGACCATGACGGAACCCGCTTGATCAGAGAAAATGCCGTCGATGATTTAAGCAAATTAACTTTAGACACGCTGCGCGCCAAAGGCCAGGTGCTCATTTTTGTCAACTCCCGACGGTCGGCGCAGGCCGCCAGCCGCCAGATCTGTGAAAGTGTTTCGCTGACATTGACGCCGGAGGAACGAAAACAATTGTCGGTTCTTTCCAGAGAGATTGCCGGTAACTTGGCCGATGCGACCAAAATCTGCCATAAACTCGCCGATTGCGTGATTCACGGAGCCGCCTTTCATCATGCCGGACTAAAACCTCGTCAGCGCAAATTGATTGAAGATCATTTCAAAAAAAATTTGATCAAAGCGATTTGCTCAACCCCTACCCTTGCCGCCGGAGTCAACCTCCCGGCCCGGCGAGCGATCATCCGCGATTGCAAACGCTATGAAAGCGGTTTGGGCCAGACCTACATCCCCACGTCCGAATACAAACAATGCGCCGGCCGGGCCGGACGGCCGCAGTACGACGATTACGGCGAAGCGGTCTTGATTGCCAAATCTGCCTCAGAAACCCAGGCCCTTTTTGAACGCTACATCCACGCCGAACCGGAACCGGTAGTTTCAAAATTAGGAAGTGAATCGGCACTGCGCATGCATGTCCTCTCCTCCATTGCCGGCGGATATGTCCATGATGTCACGGGGATGTTCGATTTTATTTCCCACACCTTTTTGTATCATCAGAGAAAAACCACCAACTTGATCGAACTCCTCGGTTACATCTTTGAATTCTTAAGTAAAGAAGGTTTTATTGAACAAAACGGATTTCGCTATTACGCCACCTCCTTCGGGCAAGTCACCAGCCGTCTGTATGTCGATCCCCTCTCGGCCATCGTGATTCGAGACGGTCTGAAGAAAGCCGACAATGGAAAATCCTTTTCCACCATCGGACTTTTGCATCTGATGTGCTCGTGTCCGGACAGCGAAACTCTTCATGTCAGCAAAACCGATCAGGAAGACATCGAGCATTTCGCCGCCAGCTGTCAGGATGAATTGATTTTGCAGGCCGGCGAAACTCCACTCTTAGAAAATTTTTATTCTTATCTGGCCACATTGAAAACGACGTGGATGCTCTTGCACTGGATCGAGGAAGAAAAGGAAGATGTGATCTGTGACCAATTCGGAGTCGGACCCGGCGACATTTACCGGCATGTGGAGGCATCCGAATGGCTCATCCACGCCTCGGGTGTGATCGCCGAACTTTTTGAATTTAAGAAATTGACTTTTATTCTGGAAGATTTACGCCACCGGGTGCATTACGGCATTAAGGAAGAACTTCTGGAACTCGCCCAGTTGAAAGGTGTGGGCCGGGTGCGGGCGAGGAATTTATTTCGGAAAGGTTTTAAAAAGTTGAATGATTTAAAATTCTTAACGGCAAAAAATTTAAGCGAAGTCCCGCAGATAGGCAAAAATCTCGCGCAGGATATTATCGATCAAGTCGCCGGCGCTCGTCGTCGAAAATCGCGTTTGACCCCTGAGATGCAGGAGACGATGGAATTCGAATAATCTTTTTTAAGAACTCTCGACCGCCTCAACACCCGGTGTTTCGGCGGTTATCCTCGATCAAGTTTTCACTCCGCCGGTCTCGTCAGATTTCTTTTGTTCATTATGGTTTTCAAAATCTTCCCAATACTTCACTCGAAGACGGATCAGCGCAATAACATTATCTGCTTCTTTTGAAATCTCGGTGATATTGACACTTGCTTTCTCCCAATATTGAGGATCAAATTCCCTCCCGTTTTGATATTCTACAGATTCTTTATTCATCAAATGTTCTAATTTCTTTATTCCAAAATAAATGTCTTCATGGTAAAAAGGTTTAGATGCTTCATAAAGCTTATAAAAAGATAGAGCCGCATCGAAATATCGTTGTAATCTTTTTTGTTTTCTTTCTTTTTCCGTCTCGTTAGCATTACGCGAATCAAGCGCAGGCGGCCTCAACGATACGACAGCATCTCTTAACTGGATAAGTTTCTCAGATAAATCCTTTAAAAGCGTGTATTCATTCTGATATCGCGTCTGGTGAATAAAAAGCTGTGTCGCGTACTGGTGTTTGATGGACTCTACGGCCTTCGTTATCTCTTTAACATCTTCTTTTGTAGCTAAGTTTTCAGCCTTTTTCTTCAGATACGCAGGAATGTAGTATCGGATTAATAATCCTAAAACGACCATCCCCACAAGAATCAAAAATAGAAGATATGTGTTCACCACTCAATTCCTTCCCACTCATTCATAGTGCGCCCACAGGCGTATCACTTTAACTGTTTTGATGTCTTCGATAATCTGATAAACGAGGCGGTGTTGAATATTAATCCGGCGAGAATAAGCGCCGGCTAGATCTCCGACCAACTTCTCAAACGGCGGATGATTTTGGTAGGGATTTTTACGAAGGATTTCCAGCAAGATTTCTGCCTTCGAACGAAGTCCGGCAGCCAATAATTTTTTAGCATCTTTCTGGGCTCGTTTGGTGAAGATCAGCGTCCACTTCACCATTTCAATTCCTTATCACATTTTTCAACCGGAGTTTTTAAACCTTTCTGAATAGATTTCTTCATGCCAGGAATGGATAGAAGATATAAAGTCTCTTGAATAGCCCGCCAATCTTCCTCGGAAATCAGAATAGCATTATTTCTTTTTCCGGTGATTTGAATGGGTTGGTGAGAAGAAGCGGTTTTATCCAGAAGGGTGTATAATTTTGCTCTTGCAGCACTTGCAGTTAATGTCACCATATTTACCTCCGAAGTAAACGTACTATATAACGTACGTATTGTCAAATTAAATTTTATCTTCATCCCAGATACTTCGTCGTCTTCAATCGTCTTTCCAAATGAAACACCAAAAAATTATTCAAAACATACTTCAATTCTTTTTTGATTCCCTCCGACAAAACGAGACGAAGACATTGCGACCAACCGTTTTTTTCGATATACAGGATGGAAGCAACCGCACCGGGGGAAATAAGCGTCGCGTTATGATCAGAGGATTCGCACGCGCGGCAGATTAACCCTCCTTTATTGAGACTGAAACGGGCCGGGCCGGAAATTTTTTTATGGCATTCCAGGCACGAATCCAGATGCGGCTTGAATCCGGAATACAAAAGGATCTTCACCTGAAACATATAAACCAGTTTATTGATATCCGCGGCCGCTTCTAAACTCATCAGGTAATCGTTCATCAATGCATACACGTCCTGGTTTTTCTCCTCGGGAGGCATAACGCAATCAACCAATTCCAAAATGTAACTGGCAGCCATAGTTTTTTTTAAGTCTTTGCGGATTTCAAAAAAAAAGACGCGCAGATCACACTGACTCACCAGATGCAAATCGGAATTGCGGTGCTGATAATAAACGATATCATTGACGGAAAATTTGTCGACCTGACTGCCGAATTTCTTGGGGTCTTTGCGGATGCCTTTTAAGATCCCTTTCACCTTGCCGTACTCTTGGGTAAAGAAAGTCACAATGCGGCTGGTTTCGCGAAAATCAAAACTCTTTAAAACAATGGCTTCGGTTTTGAGGATCATTTCTTAAGGAAGTTCATCAGCTCTGCTTCTTTTCGACGAATCTTCTGAACATCCCCAGGGGCATGATCGTCATAGCCTGACAGATGCAGGATTCCATGAACGACATAAAGAAGAATTTCCTGATGAGGCCGGGTATGATAAATTTTTGCATTCTTTACCGCGGTGTCGGTGGAGATGATGATCTCACCGCAGAGTTGGGGCTCGTGGCTCGTCGCTCGTCGCTCGTGAATTGTTTTTCGCTCATTTCGATCCTTCCTACGAGCCACCCTGGCCCGCCTTGCATGAAAGCCAGGGCGGGCGAGCCACGAGTCACGAGCGACGGACTTAAAATCAAACGACAGGACATCCGTCGGCTGCCTTTTCTTGAGATACTTCTTATTCAAAGATTTTATTCTGGAATCCGAGACAAAGACAATCGAAAGGTCAGCGGTTGCGACCTTTTCATGACGCAGAATTTTTTTTGCGGCCTGGAGGATTGCCTGCGGTTTTAGAGGGATTCGTTTCTGGAGATTTTCGACTGTTATGGTCATTGGGATTTCTTTTATCCGGGTATTTGACACGGCTATGGTACATCGTACTTAAAATCCTGGTAAAGGTCCGGGAAATTTGTTCAATTTCCTTTAAGGTCAGATTGCATTCATCCAATTGGCCGTCGATAAATTTGTTGTTGATGATTTTATGCACCATCTCATCAATCTTGGCGGGATTGTGATCTTCTAAGGCACGGCTGGCACCCTCCACCGAATCCGCCAGCATCACAACTGCGGCCTCCCGCGTCTGCGGTTTAGGCCCTGGATAGCGAAAATTTTCTTCACTGACTTCCTGCTTGTCCGCGCCCTCCTCCAAGGCCCGCTGATAAAAATAATGAATCAAAGCCGTGCCGTGGTGCTGCGGGATAAAATCAATGATCAGTGGATTCAATTTATATTTTTGGGCCAGCTCAATTCCTTCTTTCACATGATTGAGAATGACCAACCGGCTCATGGAAGGTTCTAGATTATCATGTTTATTGCCCACGCCCAATTGATTCTCGGTAAAATATTCGGGCTTAATCATTTTACCGATGTCGTGATAATAAGCCCCGACCCTGGTTAATAGGGGATTCGCGCCGATTGCATCCGCCGCAGACTCCGCAATGTTACTGACGATCAAACTGTGATGATACGTTCCCGGGGCTTCGATCGCCAGGCGTTTGAGTAACGGATGATTGGTATCGGCCATTTCCAACAGACTGAAATTCGTCAGCACTCCAAAAAGCCATTCAAAGATCTTCGAGGTGAACATCACCACCATAAAACATACCAGCCCATTGATAAAAAGCGGGCGAAGATAATGATAAGAAAAATCCCACGATAAAATAAAATTAATATCGGAGATTAATAAAACGATACACACCATCTGCATAACTCCGACGAAAAAACCCGCTTTAATCAAATCCAATCTTGTTCGGGCATCTTTGATGGAATAAACTCCCGTCAAATTGCCAATCAAGAAAATAAGAATCAAATTAAGATCGCTTCCCACCATCAACCCCACAATGATGCTGGATAAAAGACTCATCACAAATGCCAGCTGCAGATCATTAAAAAGAAGAATCGTCAACATCCCCACACTGGCGACGGGGAAATAAAAACTGGGGATATTAGTATATTGGAGCAGCGAATGCGCCATAAACACACAACAGGTAAGAAGAAAACCTAAATTTAAAAAGAGCCGGACGCTCGCCTTTTTATTGTAGAAAAGATGCATCCCTCCAAACAATAAAAGTAGAGGAATCACCAAGGGAAGGCCGCAGAGATAACAAAAAAATATCAGCAAGCCGATAGTCAAAACGCTTAAGCCCGCACTTGCGACCTGCCCGGAGCGCAGGTCACGAAATTTATTGACCTTCTCTCTACTAAACAGAATGTTAAATCTCCAGATGTCGTCGGAAGTAGCGGCTGGAGATTTATTGAGCTTCCTTCTAGTAAACAGAACTCTAAAACTCTCGCCAGCGTCGATTCTGCTGGCGAGAGTTTTAGAGTTGGAAAGGAAAAGCTCAATAACATTAGTAAAGAAAAGGTCAATAACGCGGGCAAAACTACTTTTTATTGGGATGTTCATGCTCATAGGCCTCAATGATTTTTTGGACTAATTCATGCCGTACCACATCTTCGCCCGTCAGATAAACAAACTTGATGCCTTCGATATGCTTTAAAACTCTTTGGGCATCCACCAATCCAATCGCCGCCCCTTTGGGTAAATCGCTTTGCGTGATGTCGCCGGTTATGACCGTCTTAGAATCAAATCCCAGACGCGTTAAAAACATTTTCATTTGATACGGAGTGCTATTTTGAGCTTCATCCAAAATGATGAAGGCGTCATTGAGCGTTCGTCCGCGCATGTACGCCAGTGGCGCCACCTCAATGATTCCTTTTTCCGTATACTCCTCGACTTTCTCGGCATCAATCATATCGTAAAGGGCATCATATAAGGGACGCAGATACGGCAAAACTTTTTCCACCATATCTCCGGGCAGAAACCCGAGACTCTCTCCCGCCTCCAAAGCCGGTCGGGTTAAAATAATCCGACGGACAATTCCTTTTTTAAGCGCATTAACCGCCATGGCCATGGCCAAATAAGTCTTGCCGGTTCCCGCCGGTCCTATGCCAAACACGATATCATAATGTTTGATCGCATTCACATATTCGATCTGACCTTTAGACTTCGGAGTAACCAAACCGCCCTTGATGGACACATCGATTTTTTCTTTGGCGAGCTGTTTAAAATCAACGCCCTTTTCATCTTTCGCCAACTTCAAGGCATAAACGATATCGCGTTTTTTAACGTCTTGTCCGCTTTCAACGATTCCCAGAAGGTAGGTAATCAATTCGTTGACTTTATTGACCTGTTGCTCTGTTCCCTGGACTTTCAGCCCTTCTTCACTGCGGCTGATTTTAACCTTCAATTCCTGTTCAATCATCTTCAGGTTTGCATCGTATTTGCCGAATAGCAATTGTAAATCTTTGTTGCTGTCGAAATGTAAATTCTTTTCCATATCTTCCCTTAAGAATGTACCACAATCTCTGTGAAATTAAGTTTAAGGTGTCGGGATCGTCAAAACTATTCCGGTTTTAATCCGGTTCGGATCGCTGATTTTATCTTTATTCGCCTCATAAATCCTGGGCCATTTGCTATAGGAATTATAAAATTTTTTAGAAATCGTTTGCAAGGTATCGTCTTTCCCAACGGTGTATTGCGCTGGTAACGCCAGGAGAGGAGTAAACGTGGATTGGGGTGGCGATGTTTTAGATTCTGCGGGCAGCGGAGTTGCGGAAAAGTTTTTCGTGGGGGCTGCATTTCTCACCGGGGCTGTGGCCATTTCATTTGCTAAAGAAGTCTTGTGCTGGAACAATGGTTCCGGTGCAGTACTTTTCATCGGTTCGTCTTCGTCAGGAGTCTTCTGGGTGATTTCCAGAACATAGACATCTCTGGTCTTTTTCGTCGGTGCGGTTGGCTCTGGAGGAGTTCCCTTTAAATACCCGGCATTTCCATCGATCTCCTGGTCCACTCTTTTTCTAGTTTCCACATAACCTCTGGCTTTCACCGAAGCGCAGCCACCGATTATCATTCCTAGAAATACATATACTAATGTTCTAAAAATTATTTTGGGCATCTTGATCTCCTTATAATTCTTCCAAATTTTTATTGTAATCTTCCCTCTTGACGAACCTTCACAAAACCTAAAAAAAGGTTGAATGCCAACAAACTCTGGCAATTGTTTTTTTTGTCTCCGGGTCCATCTCCTCCAGACGTGTCACGTAATCCAAAATGATTGCCAAACAAATAAAAACAAAACCTATAAATGGTGTTAGAATTCTGAATTTTTCTTGGTAGGTGAAATTTCCTTCGGATGGAAAACTCTCTTTATTCCAATATTGCCCATTTTCGAATTTATCCTTGTCGATAAATAAAATAATCGCTGATTTTATTAATAATGGTAGCTTACTAAACTTACCAATAAAATTGACTAGTCGCATTAGAGAATCTTCAAATACTGACTTACTTAATAGATATGTCCCAAGTATTGTCAGCATTCCCATGGCTAAATGTATAGAAAGATTAGTCTGCATACATAACTCCTTAGATTTCGCACTTAAAATTTAGCGTCTTGCCTCATCGTCATCAACCCCAACTCTTTCCACTGCTTCTCCTCCACTCCCGACGGTGCATCGGTTAAAGGGCAGTTTCCTTTTTGGGTTTTGGGAAAGGCGATGGTATCACGGATAGAATCTAATCCTGACAAAAGCGCCACCAACCGATCAACGCCATAAGCGACGCCGCAATGCGGCGGGGCACCAAATTGAAATGCCTTTAAAAGAAATCCAAAACGCTTGTCCGCCTCCTCTTGATCCAAACCAATAATCTCAAAAATCTTCTGCTGCATCTGCCGGTTATGAATACGGACCGAACCGCTGCCGATTTCGTTGCCGTTTAAAACCAAATCGTAGGAACGCGCACGTACTCCCTCGAGCTTTCCCTGGTTAAAGGCCTCGAGATCATCGGGCTTAACGGAGGTGAACGGATGATGCTCGCTCTCCCAGCGATTTTCTTCCTTATTAAATTTAAACAGGGGAAAATCGATGACCCACAAAAATGCAAATTCCTCGCCGGGCCGGCGGATATCTGGTTTGTCGCTTTTGTATTTTTCAATCGCCTCATGGTGCGTCATCCGCGGGAAAGGAATGGGCAAAGCAATTCCTTTTACCTCTTTAAAAATTTCTTTGAACATCGCTTCGGTTAAAGAAAAAACGTCTTCCTCCGCGGAAAAAGACATCTCCATATCGATTTGCGTAAATTCCGGCTGGCGGTCGGCGCGCAGATCCTCGTCGCGAAAACATTTTACAATTTGAAAATATTTATCCAGGCCCGAAACCATGAGGATTTGTTTGAATAACTGTGGCGATTGAGGCAGCGCAAAAAATTTTCCAGGATTCAGACGAGAAGGAACCAAAAAGTCGCGCGCGCCTTCGGGGGTAGATTTGGTTAAGACCGGGGTTTCGATCTCTAAAAAACTTTCTTTGCTTAGGAAACTACGAACGACCTGACAAAGTTTATGTCGCAGGAAGAAGGCTTGGGCGACCTTGGGCCGGCGTAAATCAAGATAACGATAAGCCAAACGCAATTCTTCCGCCGGATCAATGGCATCATCAATTTCAAAAACTGGGACCAGGGCGGGGTTGAGGATTTCTAAGTGAGTAGCGGCCAGTTCCACTTCTCCCGTCGGAATATCAGAATTAATATTGGCCTTGGGACGAACTCCCACTTTGCCGGTGATTTTCACCACAAACTCGGGGCCAAGTCCTTGAGCGATCTTGTGCGCGTGGGGCCCAACCGAGGGGACAAAAACAACCTGTGTCAGGCCATAACGGTCACGCAAATCAATAAAAATAAGTTTGCCATGATCACGTCGGCGATGGACCCATCCGCAGAGGGTCACTTCTTGGTCTTTGTGTTCTTTGTTTAACTCTCCACAGGTGTGTGTTCTCATCGCAAAGCCCTTCTTAAATAATCTATGATATTGTTTAATGGAACGGCCTCTTGTGTAGAATTCCGCATGTCCTTGACGGCTACTGTTTTGTTCTTAAGTTCTTCCTCACCAAGAATCAAAGCATAATCGGTATTTAACTTATTCGCACGACCCATTTGTGATTTAAAAGAACCCGGTGAAAAACTCATATCCGCACTAATATCTGCCTGACGCAATTGATGGACGAGTTGAAAAGCTTCATACGGTTGCACTGAAACAACAAAAGCATTCAATCGGTGCGGTGATTGTATTATATTTCCCTTAGATAAAAGAATCCGTTCAATGCCTAAAGCAAAACCAATCGCCCCATAATCAATTTTGGGAGATCCTCCCAACTCATGAATAAGCCCGTCATAACGGCCACCAGCTCCGACAGCATCTTGACTGCCTAATCCTTCGGCAGTGATTTCAAAAACGGTATGCGTGTAATAATCCAAGCCGCGCACTAAATGACGAGATACTTGATAAGGAATACCCAAATCCTTAAGCGCACTTTGAACATTATTGAAATATTGAAGAGATTCAACAGACAAAGGCAAATGGACATCAGTTCCCATTGCTATGTTAACCACTTTCCGGCATGCTTCATTCTTACAATCCAGTACACGGAACACATTACGTTCGAATCGTGATTGGCAATCCTCACACAAGGCTTCTTTATATTTTGCAAACTGTTCTCGCAATAGTGACGATATTATTTTTTTATCTTCTTTAGAACCCAATGAATTAATTTTTAATTTCACACCTTGAACCCCGAAGTCTTTTAATAAATGCATGGCCAGCGCTAAGATTTCCGCATCCAGATAAGGCGAGGTATTATTAGGACCGATGGCTTCGACTCCGATTTGATGGAACTGCCGCAAACGTCCCTTTTGCGGACGTTCACCGCGGAACATCGGCCCGATATAAAAAAGTTTAGACAACTGGTCTTTTGAATCTAAGCTGTTTTCCAAATAGGAACGGACAACCGAGGCCGTGCCTTCCGGACGCAAAGCGTAAGGATGATACTCCGCCGGCATCGCCGCTTGTTCTGCGGTTTCTATTTCATGGGACTTCACTCCAAAGAGCTGTTTATTCACCACGTCGGTGGCTTCTCCCAGAGAACGAACAAACAAATTGATGTCTTCAAAAATAGGCGTGCGGATTTCTTGGTAGTGGTAAGTCTTTAAAATCCGACGGGCGGTTTCTTCAAGATTTTGCCAGGCAGGAACTCCGTCGGGAAGAATATCGGTCGTACCTCGCGGGGCGGAAAATTTTTTGGTCATAAAGGATTTTAAGTTATAAAGGCGAAGAAGAATATTTCTTCTTCGCCCTTAACGTGATTGATCCAAACAAATTTTTAAAATTACTTAATCTTTTGTTTCATTTCCAGGCCAGGTTTAAAAACCACGACTTTCCGAGGGGGAACGGGAACGCTCGCACCCGTCCGGGGGTTACGTCCCAAGCGGGCACGTCTTTCTTTGATTTTAAAAACCCCAAAATTACGTAATTCTACTTTTTCTAAACGAATGAGACTATCAACAATCACATCGAAAGTTTTTTGCACAATACGTTTGACATCCACCTGCTTGATTCCGGTCATGTCCGTGATCTTTAAAACAATATCTTTCTTGGTCATTGAAAATCCTCCCCTCTTTCTCTTATTGAATTTCTGCAAACTAATGTCACCATTCGCTCGACTTAAGAAGTGTTCCATTAATGTGTGAAATTCACTAAGTATGCAACGAGGTTGGTTTTATGGTGAAGATAAACGTAAGTATTTTATCAACAAGATGTTACAGTGTCAAGGAAAAATTTCCATCGCCGACCAAACTTTTCAGTTCATCCATGAGGACTTCATTAGGAGAAACAAACAAATCTTCCCCGACCAAAATCTGAACACTTTTATACGCCTGGGTATCTAAACGTAAATATACCGGGATCTTCCCCGGGAAATTCGCAAGCTTTTCTTTCAAATGATTTAAATCTTTCTCACCCACCGAAGACAGATCCACACTAATGGCCTTGATGGACTTATAAACCTCATCAATTGGTTTCATATCACTCACGATGATTTTAGGAACATCGTCGCGAAAACTTAACCTGCCTTTCAAGACCACGACCAGACCTTCCTTGAGCATCGCTCCTAAAGTGACGTATGACGAAGGAAAAACCACCGCCTCCACATCTCCTTGTAAATCTTCGATATTCAAAATCGCCATGCGTTCATTGGTTTTTTTGGTCGTGGTTAACTTGACGGCGTTGATAAGTCCGACCAATTTCACCTCCTGCCCATCGACGGCTTTCTTGAAATCCCGGGTGGAATAATCTGTAAATTCCTTAGCCTCCATGCGATAACGCGAAAGTGGATGACCGCTCACATAAAACCCCAGAATCTCTTTCTCAAAAGAAAGAATCTGGGATTCGGGCCATTCTTTGATACTGGGAAGATTTTCTGCCCGGCTTTTAAATCCCTCCGCCTCCGTTCCCATATCAAAAAACGAAAACTGTCCCGAGGCCTTTTCTTTCTGCTTTTGGGCGCCCAATTCCAAGGCTACCTCCAGAATCGCCATCAACTGAGAACGATAAACCTTAAAACAATCAAAGGCCCCGCATTTAATTAAACTTTCCACAACTTTACGATTGGTCAGACGCAAATCCACCCGGCCGCAGAAATCAAAAAGCGAAACATATGGCCCGGGCTTTCTTTTTTCGACAATCGATTCGATCGCCAAGCTTCCGACATTTTTAACCGCTAAAAGTCCGAAACGGATGGTATTTTGATCAATGACATCAAAGGGCGCCATACTATGATTGACATCGGGAGGCAAGACTTTGATTCCCATCCCCTCACATTCTTTGACATACTCAACGACCTTGTCGGTATTATCTTTTTCTGAAGTTAAAAGCGCGCACATGAATTCAACCGGATAATTCGCTTTCAAATAAGCGGTGCGGTAAGTAATAAGCGCGTACGCCGCCGAGTGGCTGCGGTTAAATCCATAGCCAGAAAAATAATCGATAAGATCAAAGAGTTTATTACTTAAATCCTCTTGCATCTTGTTAGTCTTAAAACAGCCCTCCACAAAATCTTTTCGCATCTTCTCCATCTCCAGCGGATTTTTTTTGCTCATCGCCCGACGGAGATGATCGGCCTGTGTCATCGAAAAACCCGCGAGTACATAGGCCATTTGCATGACCTGCTCTTGATAAATAATAATCCCGTAGGTTTCTTTAAGAATCGGCTCCAGTTTCGGATGATCATAACGAACCTGCACCTCGCCTCTTTTCCTTTTAATGAAATCATCGAGCATGCCGCTGCCAATCGGCCCCGGGCGGTATAAAGCCAGAATCGAAATCAAGTCTTCAAATTGGTTTGGTTTTATTCGTTTCAAGAGTTCGCGCATGCCGGAACTTTCCAGCTGAAAAATCCCGAAGCTGTTGGCCTGGCCTAAAAGAGCATAAGTTTTTTTATCATCCAGAGGAACTTTATTGATGTCAATCTCAAGGTCGCGGGTTTTCTTGATGAGCTTTACAGTTTCGCTGATGACCGTCAGAGTCCTTAATCCCAGAAAATCCATTTTCAGAAGACCAATCTTCGCAATCCCATCCATCGCGAAACCGGTTGTGATCTGCCCGTCGCTGGTTTTAAAAAGCGGCACATATTCGGTCAAAGGCTTATCGGAAATCACCACCCCCGCCGCATGGGTTGAGGCGTGACGCGAAAGTCCTTCAAGAACTTTGGCCGTTTCAATGATGTTGCGGGCGGTCTCATCCTGCGTGCAGAGTTGACTTAACTGCGGTTCAACTTTAAGGGCTTCATGCAAATTCATATTCGGGTCAGGCGGAATCAGCTTGGCGATTTTATCCACATCCGCATAGGCAACACCCATGACTCGTCCAACGTCACGAATGGCCGCACGCGCCTGCATGGTTCCAAAGGTAATGATCTGCGCCACATTCTCTTTTCCGTATTTATTGGTCACATACTCAATGACCTCGGGCCGGCGTTCATAACAAAAATCAATATCGATATCCGGCATCCCTAAACGTTCCGGATTTAAGAAACGTTCGAACAAAAGTCCGTATTTTAAAGGATCCAAATCGGTGATCCCCAAAAGATAACTCACCAGACTCCCGGCGGCGGATCCCCGTCCTGGCCCGACGGGAATGCCGCGCTGTTTGGCGTAATGAATAAAATCCCACACAATCAAGAAGTAACTGACAAACCCCATCTTCTTGATGGTATTAATCTCATGTGTTAAACGTTCTTCGATTTGAGGAGTTGATGTGCCATAACGTTCTTTTATCGCATCGCGGCAGAGTTCTTCTAAAAATTCTTCTTTGGCTTGTCCCATCGGAGGATCGTAACGGGGCAGATGAATCCGGTCGAAATGCAATTCCAGATTACATTTCTCGGCGATCTCTAAAGTATTTCTGATGGCCTCCGGCGCGTAGCTGAACATCTCTTTCATTTTGACAGGATCTTTGAAATAAAATTCATTCGTTTTCAAACGCATACGGTTGGGATCGTTTAACACCGTTTGGGTTTGGATACACAAAAGCGCTTCGTGAGCGGTGCACTGGTTTTGTTCGAGGTAATGAACGTCGTTGGTGGCTACCATTGGAAGGTTGAGGTCTTGGGAAATTTTCATCAGACCTTCATTGACGGGCTTTTGATCGGCGATACCGTTTTCCATCAGCTCCAGATAAAAATTTCCTTTGCCGAAAATCTGGTGCAGTTCATCGGCAGCTTTGAGTGCCGCGGCGTAATTTCCCTGACGGATATTCCAGGCCAATTCTCCGCGCAGACACGCGGAGGTGGCGAGCAGTCCTTGAGCATATTGAGCAAGAATTTGCTTGTCCATCCGCGGACGATAATAAAATCCTTCCAAATATCCCAGCGATACCAGCTTCATCAAATTGCGGTAACCGGTTTCATCGCGGGCCAACAAAACCAAGTGGGATGCGCCGCCCTGGCCCGTTCCTTTTTCATGACGGCTGCCAGGAGCAATATACGCTTCGCAGCCGATAATCGGTTTGACGCCGAGCTTGATTGCGGTTTGATAAAATTCAATCGCCCCGAACATATTGCCATGATCGGTCATCCCCAAAGCCGGCATTTTGTAGTCCGCAGCTTTCTGGATTAATTCTTTGATGCGGCAGGCCCCGTCGAGGAGACTGTATTGGGTATGGACGTGCAGATGAACGAAATCGGAGTGGTACATTTTGGTAAAAAAGGAAAATGGCTTTATAAAAAGCAGCTACTTCAACTTACCGGTGCTTTTATCTAAATGGATTCTGAACTTCGACTTCAAAAATTTCCTGAAAATCTGATTCATTGGCGGTAATAATTTTTGTAACCCCATGAGCCAACATCGTGGCGACGATCTGTAAATCATAAATACTCTGAGCAATCAATTTATACTTTCGGATGAGATCTCCTAATATCCGGAAACCCACTTCATCAAAATAAATCTTTTTAATTTTTTCGTTCTCAAAATACTTATTGAGCTCAATGACAGCAAGTTCCGGGGGAAGAGGATGTTCAACCCGTCTCGAGGTAATGACAGAATAAGATTCTGTCAAGTTTTGCAAACTGACACAGGCTTCCGTTTCTCCTGTTACGGTTTTTTCTCGGATTTGAAGGGCGATGAAGTGAAATTCGGAATCTCTGTTGGCGGCGTAAACCAAGATGTTTGTATCCAAAAGAACCATATATTACCTATCTTCATACAAATCTTTTCTCCTCAAACTGCTTCCCATTTTCCCTAAAGAAAAAATACCAAATAATTTTTTAGAAGCAGATTCGGGTTTACTAAGCATAAACGTACCGATGGGAAACGTAAAATCAACAATATTCTCCGGAGTCAATCTGTCTCTCAATAGAATTTCGTTACCTACTTTTCCCTGATTAGTCATGTCATGAGTCAAGATTGTATTTCTTATTTCTAACATATTATCCTTATTTAATAATTGTTGGTTTAATTTCAATAACATTAAAAGTTTTATTAGCGAAGGGAACTCTATCTTCGCCTGCATAAACCCTAAACTCATACTTGCCAGGATGGGAAAATGCCAAATTCCCTAAATTAAAAGCCAATTCATAGGAATCTAATTTATTTAGGACATCCAGTTCTGGAGTATTAGCTCTTCCAATGACCAAATTATTATCTAAATCAATCAGCTCTAATCTAAAAATATATTTACCTTGAGCGCTGTTAAACTTGATATAAACACTCAAAATGTAATGAGAAAAAGGGAAACTAGGAGCAGAAATATTTTCAAAAATCCCAATGAGGCTTTTTTTACCAGTAACCGCATCTGTTATTATACTATCACATAATAACATGGCTTCTTTAATTGGTTTAATGGTACTCATATAAAATTTGTTATTCCCACTCAATCGTCGACGGAGGTTTGGAGCTAACATCGTACACGACGCGGTTGACACCGGGGACTTCGTTGATGATGCGGTTGGCGATTTTTCCTAAGATCTCATAGGGAAGCTGAACCCAGTCGGCGGTCATGCCATCGATCGAGTTGACACAGCGGATCGCAATCACATTTTCGTAAGTCCTTTGATCGCCCATAACCCCGACGGTTTTGATGGGAAGCAAGACGGCAAACGACTGCCAGATTTCCTGATAAAGACCGGCTTTTTTGATCTCTTCCAAAACCCGCTCATCGGCTTCGCGCAAAATATCCAGACGCTCTTGCGTAATCTCTCCAATGACCCGGATCGCCAGCCCCGGTCCCGGAAACGGCTGGCGCTTCAAAATATTTTCGGGCAACCCTAAATGCTTGCCGATAATTCGCACTTCATCTTTAAATAATTCGCGCAGTGGTTCGAGTAACTTGAGCTTCATACTTTTGGGCAATCCTCCGACATTGTGATGACTTTTAATAACCGCGGAAGGACTACCGCTTGGAGAAAACGATTCAATCACATCCGGATAAAGCGTCCCCTGGCCCAAAAATTCCACACCTTTGATTTTGTGGGCAGCGTCTTGAAAAACTTTGACGAATTCATCACCGATGATTTTTCTTTTCTGCTCGGGGTCAGTGACATTCTTTAGACGTTCTAAAAATCGTTTATGCGCATCGATTGTATGTAAATTCAGATTGAAGTTGCCTTTGAAAGTTTTCTGGACGGTCAGCACTTCATTTTTGCGCAGCAATCCGTTATCGACGAAAATACAATGAAGATTTTTCCCGATGGTTTTGTTGATGAGCATGGCGGCAACTGATGAGTCCACGCCTCCGCTTAAACCTAAAACCACCTTTTTATTCCCCACCGTTTCTTTAATCTGCCGGATTGTCGTGTGGATGAATTTATCCATGGTCCAGCGAGGCAGACACCCGCAGATCTGCGACAAGAAATTCGCCAGCACCTGACTTCCTCGCTGGGTGTGAATCACTTCGGGATGAAATTGAACCCCAAAAATCTTTTTGCTGCGATTGGCAAATGCGGCGATCGGGGCATTCAAGGTGTGCGCGATTTTGACAAAACCCACCGGCACTTTTTTGATAGAATCGCCGTGGCTCATCCAGCAGGTTAAATTGGTGGGGAGATTTAGGAAAAAATCTTTATTGCTATCGATAAACAGCTCCGCACGACCGAATTCTCTGGTCTTACTTTTTTCCACGGCGCCGCCCAACATATGGGTGATCGCCTGCATCCCGTAACAGATCCCTAAAATCGGCTTTCCAATCTTAAAAAGTTCTTTGTCCGGCAGTGGTGCGCCTTTGTCATAAACACTTAAAGGACCGCCGGAGAAAATCAATCCCTTGGGGTTAATTTCCAAAACCTCTTTGGCCGCTATGTTGTACGGGACGATTCGGCTGAAGACTTTATTTTCTCTTATCCGTCGGGCAATCAGCTGGGTGTATTGCGAACCAAAATCCAAAATGAGAATAACATCTTTGGTGCGGTTCAATCGTGCAGAAAGATACTCCGCAGATTTTCCAGAAGATTCCTTAGCTTTCCGAAAAGAACGGCGCTTATTCATTTTGAAATAACGAGAATGCCGTTGGTGGTGAAAAGGAGAGTTCGTGGCTTTTTTTCTTGGTTTCTTCATGAAATGAACAGTCTAAAGCAAAAATTCGATTATTTTCCCATCCCTACTCTTTGACCGACTTGAAACACTTTTCCTTCCGTTTGAATGGAAGGGGCGATAATAATTTCGACATCATGCATCTCTTTGATATTGGACGCCCCCAAAGATCCCACGGAAGTTTTAAGGGCACCGATGAGGTTTTGCGAACCATCATCGGTTTGCGCGGGCCCAAATAAAATTTCTTTGAGCGTTCCGGTTGTGCCCACGCGGATTCGAGTCCCACGGGGGAGATTGGCGTTAGAGGTGGCCATGCCCCAGTGATAGCCCCGGCCTGGTGCTTCCTTGGCTTTGGCAAAAGCCGAGCCAACCATAACCGCATCTGCCCCAGCGGCGAAAGCCTTGCAGATTTCTCCACCGATACGCATGCCTCCATCGGTAATAATGGGAACATACCGACCATGCTTCTTATAAAAATAATCCCGCGCCGCTGCGGTGTCAACGGTGGAGGTAATCTGGGGAACTCCAATCCCTAAAACACCGCGGGTCGTACACGCGGCCCCCGGACCAATGCCCACCAATAAACCGGAAACCTGGGCCTCCATCAATTCTAAAGCAACCTCATAGGTCACACAGTTTCCCATAATCACCGGAACTCTGATCTCCTGACAAAGTTTATGAATATCTAAAATTTTATATTCGGTGGCGATGTGCCGGACGGTGGCAACGGTGGACTGGACGACAAAAATGTCGCAGCCCGCCTCTTGGGCGATTTCAGCAAATCGCCGGGCATTTTGAGGAATACAACTGACAACGGCCGGAACTTTTTTAGATTTGATTTCTTTGATGCGTTTGGCGATCAGTTTCTCTTTGACGGGCTTAAGATAAATATTTTGGACAAGTTTGGTAGCCTGCTCCGGACTGGCGTGCGAGATCTGATCGAGGACTTCGCGGGGATTTTCATAGCGGGTTTGGATCCCATCCAGATTAAGGACCGCAACTCCCCCAAACCGCCCCATCGCAATCGCAAATTCAACACCGACAACACCATCCATGGCGGCCGCCAGAATAGGGACATCAAACTTCATCTCCCCAATTCTCCAGCTGATATCGACCTCATTGGGATTTACCGTCACCATCCCCGGGACCAAAGCCACTTCGTCAAATCCGTAACAGCGTCGAGCTCGTCGGCCGATTCCTATCCATTCTGCCATTTATTTCTAAACCTCCAGCAAAATCTAAAAAACCTCGCGAGAATTTCGCATCGAAACAAAAATTTTACACGGTGTCAAACTTTATAAATATTTTTTATAAAAGGATGCGTATAATATAATTAGCTTCCTACTAAATGTCAACAGGAAAGAAAAAACAAGAGAGAAAAAATATTATTGAGCTTCTTTCTACAAAAGAGAATGACAAATCTCCAGCCGCCGATGGTACAGAAAGCTGGAGATTTGTCATTGGTAAGGAAAAGGTCAAAAAGGCCTCTTACACGAAAAATCAGGCAAGAGGCCTTTTTTATCGCTTACGGTTTTCTTTTAATACATCCCTCCACCCATACCACCAGGCATCGGCGGCATTTGCGGTTTATCCTTCTCAGGAAGATCTGTCACGAGGGCTTCTGTAGTTAAAAGAAGAGCCGCAATGCTGGCAGCATTCTGTAAAGCAGTCCGGGTCACTTTTGCTGGATCAATGACGCCGGATTTGAACATATCCACATACGCGTCTTGATTGATATCGTAACCGATATTCGAGTTCTTTTCATTTTTTAAATGCTCGACGATAACCGAACCTTCCAAACCGGCATTGAAAGCGAGTTGCCGCACCGGTTCTTCGATCGCCCGCAGGATAATTTCCGCTCCGGTTCGTTCATCGCCTTTAAGGTTGGTTTTGAGTTTTTCAATTGCGGCAATCGTACGTAAAAGAGCCACGCCGCCTCCGGGAACAATACCTTCCTCAACAGCGGCACGGGTGGCATGCAAAGCATCTTCCACGCGGGCTTTCTTTTCTTTCATTTCGGTTTCGGTCGCGGCACCGACGTTGATGATCGCCACACCACCCGAAAGCTTGGCTAAACGTTCTTGAAGTTTTTCTTTATCGTAAGAGGAATCGGTACCTTCGATTTGGTTGCGGATCTGATTTATTCGGCCTTTGATGTCTGCTGTTTTGCCGGCACCCTCGACGATCGTGGTGTTATCTTTATCGATCTTCACCTTTTTAGCGCGGCCTAAATCGGAAATGTTTAAATTCTCCAGCTTTAATCCGAGATCTTCGGTGATGGCACGTCCACCGGTTAAGACCGCGATATCTTCGAGCATGGCTTTTCTTCGATCGCCATAACCCGGGGCTTTCACGGCAGCGCAGGACAAGGTCTTTCGAATATTGTTAACCACTAAAGTAGCCAAGGCCTCCCCTTCTACTTCTTCGCAAAGAAGAAGAATCGGTTTACCTGTCTTAGCTACCTTTTCTAAAAGAGGGAGAATATCTTTAATGTTGGAAATTTTCTTCTCATAGATCAAAATATAAGGTTCTTCCAAAACACATTCCATTTTCTCCATATCAGTACAGAAATAAGGAGAGAGATATCCTTGATCGAATTGCATTCCCTCAACTAATTTTAGTTCGGTCGCCATGGTCTTGGATTCTTCGACGGTAATGACCCCATCCTTGCCAACTTTGTCAATCGCTTCGGCAATTTTTTGACCGATGAATTTATCGGAGTTGGCCGCGATGGTGGCGACTTGTTCGACTTCTTTAGTATTTTTATTATCTACTTTTTTGGAAAGGTTTTTAAGCTCTTCCACTACAGCTTCAACCGCTTTTTCGATTCCTCTTTTTAAGGACATCGGATTGGCTCCGGCGGTCACATTCTTGAGTCCCTCACGATAAATCGCTTCCACTAAAACGGTCGCGGTGGTGGTTCCATCACCCGCGTTATCGGAAGTTTTTTCCGCTGCTTCTTTCACCATCTGCGCACCCATATTCTCAAATGGATCCTCGAGATCAATCTCTTTAGCCACCGTCACTCCGTCTTTAGTCACCGTCGGAGATCCGAATTTTTTGTCTAAAACCACATTTCTTCCCTTGGGGCCCAATGTCACCTTAACGGCTTTCGCCAGTTGTTCGACGCCTTTTAAGACCGCTCGTCTTGCTTCTTCATTGAAAATTAATTGTTTGGCCATTTCTGTCCCTCCTCCTTCAGGATTGAAATTCGAAATTCGAATTTCGAAACAAATTCAAATGAGCAAAATTCAAAATCCAAAACCGGGACATTTAAGAACATTGGGATTTTGAATTTAAAAATTGTTTCGAATTTCGTGCTTCGGATTTCGGATTTGTTTTCATGGTATGGATATTCTCTAAATGGTAGGTTACTTAATCACCGCCAACACATCTTCTTCTCTCATGATGAGCAGTTCGTCCCCATCCTTGGTTGAAATCTCATTGCCGCTATATTTTCCATAAAGAATTCGATCTCCCACCTTCAGTTCCATGGTTTGAATCTGACCGTTTTCTAGGACCTTGCCCTTACCAACCGCGACAATTTTTCCTTCTTGCGGTTTTTCCTTGGCAGTATCAGGCAGGACGATTCCTCCTTTACTTTTTTCTTCTGCTTCCAGTGGTTTCACCACCACTCGATCTGCTAATGGTTTTATTTCCATTGCGACACCTCCTTTTAATAATGGGTTGTGATTTTTGCAAAAATCAAAATTAGCACTTTCTTTAGCAGAGTGCCAATATAATGGGACATAAAAAATTTGTCAAGAATTTTTTTAAATACGCGAGAAACTTGGCACTCACAATTTTTGAGTGCTAAGTTGAGAGGAAATCACTTTAAGGAGAGAGCCAGCAAATTCATGCCTTTAAAGACGAGATAACGATCCACGCAATAGACCTCTTTGGAAATAAATTTTTTCATCAAATGACCATAACCGCCCGTGATAACAACTTTCAATTCACATTTCAACTTTTTAGAAATTGCGTCAATCAAACCATCGCACAAAGCACCATAGCCGTAAAAAATCCCGCTCAAGATGCTGGCCCTGGTGTCTCGACCGATCAGTTCCCGGGGAATTTTGATTTTCACTTTGGGAAGAAGTGCGGTTTTCTTAAACAACGATTCGGCCGTCAAACGGATCCCGGGGACGATGATACCTCCTAAGTATTCGCCTTGCTGTGAAACCACATCAAAGGTGATCGCGGTGCCAAAGTCGATAACAATGAACGGCTCGCCGTAAAGTCGTTTGGCCGCGTAACTGCAAACCAAACGATCCTGCCCCACTTGGCCGGGATGACGATAGCAATTCTTCATCGGAACGACGATATCTTCTCCAATAACTAGGGGTTTTATTCGCAGATCTTTTTGCAGAATATCTTTCAAAATCTCCGCGATCTTTGGGACAACGCTGCAGATAAGGACATTTTGCACAGCGTAGCGCGTCATTGTCCTCGATAACACCTGCTGCAATTTTTTCCGCAGGACTTTCGGTTCCTGAAATGTTTCCAGTTGTCGCAGGAAAACGACTTTCCGCTGCAATGGCCGGTGCATATTCTCTTTGACTATTGCGATAGAAATCGTAGTGTTGCCCACGTCAATGGCGAGTAACATATTTTTCCCCTCTTAACTTAAATTCCTTAATCTTATCCCGAATCATCGCGGCTTTTTCAAACTGCAGATTCCGTGCAGCTAGTTCCATCTGCCGTTGGAGTTCAGAAATCAAATTCGTCAATTCATACTCTTCGGGATCTTGGCCGGCTAACTCCATGACCAGGTCTTTGGCTGCGGCAAATTCTTCAATGCCCTGACGAATGGCTTTTTCAATCGAACGGGGTGTGATGTTATGTTTCGTATTAAATTCAATTTGAATTTTCCGACGGCGTTCACTTTCTTCAATGGTTTTTTTCATCGCTGCGGTGATTTTATCCGCATACATAATCACGATGCCGTTGACGTTACGCGCTGCGCGTCCCGCGGTTTGTATTAATGCTGTCGGAGAACGCAAAAACCCTTCTTTATCCGCGTCCAAGATAGCGACGAGCGATACCTCCGGCAGATCCAAACCTTCCCGAAGAAGATTTACCCCGATGAGACAATCGAATTTTTGCAGACGTAAATCCTTCAATATCTGCATGCGGTCGATGGTTTCAATATCGGAATGAAGATATTTGACCTTCACGTTTTTTTCCTTAAGATATTGCGTAAGATCTTCCGACATCTTTTTAGTTAAAGTGGTGATAAGTGTCCGTTCCTTGAGTTTGACCCGTTTTTGAATTTCCGATAAAAGATCATCGATTTGCCCGGCGGAGGGCCGAACTGCAATCGGAGGATCGACAATTCCCGTCGGGCGGATGATCTGCTCGATGATTTTTCCGGGGCTGTCCTTTTTTTCGAAATCCGCCGGGGTGGCCGAAACATAAATCCTTTGTCCCACAAGCGAAGTGAACTCATGAAATTTCAGCGGCCGGTTATCCAGGCACGATGGCAAACGAAATCCGTATTGGACCAGCATATCTTTGCGGGCTTTATCGCCTTCATACATGCCGCCCAGCTGCGGGACGGTGACGTGCGATTCATCAATCAATGTTAGAAAATTTTCCGGAAAATAATCCAGCAGACAAAACGGACGGCTGCCCGGCGGACGGCCGGAGAGAATTCTCGAATAATTTTCGATGCCGTGGCAGAACCCCATTTCTTTGAGCATCTCCATATCATAACGCGTACGGGAATTAAGCCGCTGGGCTTCCAGTAATTTTCCTTGAGCGTTCAGCTCAGCGACGCGCTCGATTAATTCTCGTTCAATCTCCTTTAAGGCAACTTCCAGGCGAGGTTGCGAAACAATGAAGTGTTTCGCCGGATAGATCGCGATTTGATCCAGCGCCATCATCTCCTGGGCGGAAATCGGATCAATCTGTGAGATTTTTTCGATTCGATCTCCCTCAAACAAAATGCGCAGCGCATCCTGACGGTAAGCAGGAAAAACTTCCACGACATCCCCGCGTACCCGTAATTTCCCTCGAATAAACTCGTAATCATTGCGTTCATATTGAATGTTAACGAGGGACAGCAAAACTTGATCGCGGTCAATAGTTTGACCTTGCGAAAGGTATAAGAGAGATTCTTTGTATTCTTCCGGGGAACCGAGATTGTAAATACACGAAACGCTGGCCACAATCAGGACGTCCCGTCGGGACATAAGCGATGTGGTGGCCGAAAGCCTGAGCCGGTCGAGCCGGTCGTTGATCGAGGCATCTTTTTCGATGTAAACATCAGTTTGGGGAACGTAGGCCTCGGGTTGATAATAATCGTAATAACTCACGAAATACTCGATGGCGTTGTTCGGGAAAAATTCTTTGAATTCGCTGTAGAGCTGCGCGGCGAGGGTTTTGTTATGGGAAATCACCAGCGTCGGACGATTCACCTTTTCGATGACGTTGGCCAGAGTGAATGTCTTTCCGCTTCCGGTCACGCCGAGTAAAACCTGAGCCTTGTCGCCGTTTTGGATATTTTGGACCAATTGATCGACGGCACGGGTTTGTTCGGGAATCGTTTGAAATTTACTTTGGAGGTGGAATTTGTTCATGGTATTTTTTGTGTATCGAGAAAAACATATCGCTTACCCATTATCATTTGATTTCAAAAAAGCTCCAACTGTCCGGTGCAAACCCGCCGAAAATTTTCCGTTGACAACGGCACAAAACCTTCATTCACTCCACTCTTGCGGCACGCCACTGCAAATAGCTGAGCGATCTGCTCGGCAAAAATTCCTTTGCCTTCCATTCTCGAATTAAAATTCGGATCGTTGAGTTTTCCGCCGCGTATCGCCCGAATTCGATTCAAAACTTTTTCTTTTCTATCGGGAAAATTTCGGCTGAGCCACTCTTCGAAGAGATCTTTCACGGCGAAGGGCAAGCGAAGCGGCACATAACCAGAAAATTTCGCCCCGGCGTTTACTGCGGCCGCAATAATCGCAGGCATTTCATGATCCGTTAATCCCGGAACGACCGGCGCCACATTCACGCCCGTTGGGATTCCGGCGTCAGCCAACTCACGAATCGCTTCCAACCGTCGGGTGGGAATGGAAGCCCGCGGCTCCATCACCCGGCTTAAATTTTCATCAAGTGTAGTGACCGAAATAAAAACCGCGACCGACTGAAATACAGCCAATTCTTTCAAAACATCAATATCCCGCGTCACCAAATGATTTTTCGTAATAATCACAACCGGATTACGAAACTGCACAAAAATTTCCAAACACTGCCGGGTTAACTTCAGACGGCGTTCGATGGGCTGATAACAATCCGTCACACCACTAAATCCCACGACCTTTGGCTCCCATGATTTCGAACTCAATTCCTGACGTAATAACTGCACAGCATTTTCTTTGACGACAATCTTCGTTTCAAAATCCAGTCCAGCGGAAAACCCCAGATACTCATGTGTCGGGCGGGCGTAACAATAGATGCATCCGTGTTCACAGCCACGATAAGGATTCACCGTCGCCGCAAGACCAACGTCGGGGCTGTCATTGTGAGAAATGATCGAACGAGCAGTTTCTTTAAAAAAACGCGTCATTGGGCCAACATCCCGGTTTTCTTCTTGTCCCTCGAGAAATTCTGGATCTTGTGCCAAAGATAAATTTTCGAACCGGTTGGCGGGATTATGTGTTGTGGCCCGGCCCCGGATAGAACGTTTTAGATTCATGGAAAGATTAGACTCATAAAATAAGTGTGGCCATTCAACCCAAAAATTTCAGTTGACGCTTTTTGTTTTAACTTTTAGGGAAACTGAAATTCTTAGGGTTAAAGAAAAGAATAGAAAGTCGCAAAGTGCCGACGCGGTTTTTTTACTCTCGATTTTCTACTTACTTTCTACTAAATCGGCAATTTGTTTGAATAGATTGTTTACGAAACTATCATTTCTATAACTGCGGAATTGTTTGAAAGGAAGCGGGATCACCGCCTCATAACGGATTTCTACTTCCGTCGAATTTTTTAACGCTCGTACATAAATATTGAGTTGAGTATAGCGGGAAAAAAGAAACATCGAGGTTTGTTTATTCTCGGTGAAGATAAGAATCTTTTTGCCTTCCAAGCGTTTATTCTCAGAAGATTCTTCAAACACAGCTGGATCTGCAGTACTGGAAATCTTCCAATCGGAATTCTTTAAAATCTTTTTTGTCGCCTTAAGCGTCGCATCATAGTCCGAATAAAATTCCTTTTTATAAGGATGTTTATCCTGCAGATATTGTGGAATCTGAACACTGACACATCCGGCACCCGCCAATAAAAGTAATCCACCCACCCAGGCTCTACGCTTCGGAATATTCATCGTTGATCTCCTAAAATCACAAATTACAATCTACAGATCACAAACAAATTTCAATTCCAAATTTCCAATATCAAAACATTTTAGTCAATTGTGATTTTGGTATTGTGTATTGTTTGTGATCCTTCGACTTCGCTCCCTGGCCCGCCAGTCACGAGAGCCAGGGCGGGCAGGATGGTTCGAAGGATGGTTAAGCGCAGTCGAACCATTTGTAAAATTGTTTATTGGAATTTTTAACAAATCTTCCCATGTTTATACGGCCGGCTTTTATTCTTGGCAGCTTTTTTTTCAATCTCTGCTTGGATATCAATATTCAAACCACCGCACAAATCAAACAAACGAATAAGCGTATCGGCCAGCTCTTCTTTAAAATTCTCGTTGTCTTGAACCCGGTGGGCTTCCATGGCCTCGGCGAGTTCGGTCACAATCAGCATCAGCGCCTCGCCGATATTACGTTCTTTATCCCAGAAACCTTTTTCCTTGGCGGTCTCGTAGCACAATTTTGTCAATTCTCGCAGGGTCGGTTCGTTCATCATTAATTTTTTTGGAGGAATTGATTCATATCTTCGGGTAAAGGTGAGTGGACTTGAATTTGCTTTTTATGAATGGGGTGAACCCATTTTAAATCTTGGGCATGCAATGCTGTCCGTCTGAATTTTAAGGCATAATCTCTGCCAAAGGCGTATTTGCGCTCACCCAAAAGCGGATGTCCAATGTCACTAAAATGGATTCGGATTTGGTTGGTTCGCCCCGTTAAAGGATACACTGCAACGACACTAAATTCTTTTTTGACGGTTAAAACTTTATAGCGGGTCAAGCTCATTTTAGGTAAGGAAGTCCAAGCAAATCTGCGTTCTTCAAAATCTTTGATGGCACTTTTGATTTCACCGATGGGCTTCTTGAGTTTTCCTTGAACAAAAGCGATATAAACTTTCTGGACCCGCTGGTTAAAAAATTCCGCCATCATCATCTGCTGATTCTTCTTTCCCCGCGCAAAAAGGATTACCCCCGAGGTATCACGATCCAAACGGTGACAGGGATGAAGCCTACCCTGAATTTCCCCTGAAGGAAATTGTGCATTAACAATACTGATAAGCGTTTTTTTTTCTTTGTGCGGTGAAGGAATCACTAAAAGACCAGCGGGTTTATTAAAAGCAATATAAAATTCATCTTGATACAACACCTCAATAATACCCGAAATCTTTTCTCCGCCCATTCTTCAAGAGGACTCTTTGTCATCATTCGCATCAAACTGCGCATGCAAAAGATCCGTTAAATAATTGAGCTTCCGAATGATAATCACCGGAAAAACGATAATCCAAATTTGAAAAGCCAACGACAACACCACCTGCCAGGGTGCTAGACTCACGCTGATTGAATTTTCCATAAAAACATCCTCCTTTATGTCGGGGGAGAAAACGTCTGCTGCTTTTTCGTTGCATCTAGAACTGAATTAATATAATCATTGAGGCAGTTCACATCTTTTTGAGCAATATCGCTAAAATAAATAGCGACATTAAAGTACTGGTCTGCCGGAACAGATTCAGAACGAACCACGACCCCTTCACAGGAAATTTTTTTAGTCACCACTTTATGATATTTCTTGAGAGGAAGAAGAAGATGAATCTTAAGCTTCGTCATTGGCTCCAAATATTTATTGACCCGGCAATACGCCCCGCTAGAGCTTAAATTTTTGGTTTCGGTCACAACATCAAAATCATCGCTGCAGATTTTAAGAGGAATGTGATTTTCTAATCTCGGGTGCCTACGTCTCTCTGGGGTAGATGGAGTCACTTTTAACCTTCAGCCTTTGCTTGACCTTTGCTTTTCGAGCAATTCTTATTGCAGTAATATTTGCCGTTACGATAGTAGCGTTTTGCCTTTTTAAGAGGTTTGTTACACCCCGCGCAATTTTTTATTTCTTCGACGGTTACGGTGGCAGTTGCGGTTTTTTCAGCCATGCTGGTCAAAACTCCTTTCGAAAATTAAAAATTCATTATTTCCAGTCGTCTGTTGAAATTATTTACAGACGAGATTTAAGATATTGGGAAATTTCTTGTTTAGCTTCACCCGAGGAATTATCCCGGCTGAATTCTAGGCCTACTTGATACTGATCCGAATAACGCATTCGTTGATTCCAGGCAACCCGTGCGTTTAGCGTGATCAACTTGGTCCTTACTGATTCGCCCAGAACCATCTCCACCGTCACTTTCGAATTCACCGGGACAAAATCATTCAATTGCAGCCTTAATCCGCCCTCACCGATATCCTGAGCCAGAGACCCAGCAAATTCATGAGAATCACCCAGTGTATATTGAACAGCTTCTTTAAAGGAAACCCTGGAGAACTTTCTCTTTTCGGTTTTCTCTTCTTCCACAAACTCAGAAGACATATAGTCTTTTCCTAAACAAATATTTTTAAAATAAGTGAGTCGATTATAACATATTATGACTTCCTGACAAATATTTTTTTCGATTGTTGTTTGAATTCTTTACCTTCTTTTTTCTCCATGATATAATTACGTTAATGTATAAAAAATTTTATAGTTTCAAAGAAAACCCCTTCAATATAACCTGTGATCCTGAGTTTTTCTTCTCGAGCACCCGCCACAACGAGGCCTTCAATCATCTTTTGTATGGGATTGAACAAAGAAAAGGAATTCTGGTACTAACCGGTGAAATTGGGACCGGCAAAACAACGATTTGCCGAACTCTTTTAAATCATCTGAATGAGACCACCAGAACTGCTCTTATTCTGAACCCAAATTTTTCCGAAACCCAGCTATTACAACTGGTTCTTAAAGATTTAGGAATTCTCCCGCCACACAGAAGCAGCAACAAACTGAACCTGATCAATACCCTCAATGAATTTTTGCTGGATGAAACCAGCCGCGGGAATAATGTCGTGGTCATCATCGATGAGGCCCAGAATCTAAAAATTTCCCAGCTGGAACAAGTGCGGCTTCTTTCCAATCTTGAAACGGAAAAAGCCAAACTCCTGCAGATTATTCTGGTCGGACAGCCAGAACTATTTTATAAATTAAAATTATCCACGCTCAGACAACTCAATCAAAGGATCGCTGTCCGTTATCATATTTTTCCCATTGATAAATCGGAGGTGCGCGCTTATATTTATCACCGTCTGAAAGTGGCGGATGCAACATTGCAATTAAACTTCACACCAGGGGCAATCGATGCGATCTATTTGCATTCGCAAGGAACCCCTAGATTAATCAATATTCTCTGTGACCGGGCCCTCTTGGCCGGCTTTTCGGCAGAAACATTCATCATCAATGAGAAGACCATAAACAAATGTGCACGGGAGGTGAGATAAAAAATGAGTATTATTAACGATGCGCTTAAAAAAGTCCAGGCTAATTTACAACAAAAAGATTCTTCTCAACAATCAACCGCTACTCCATCGATAAAATCCTCCCCAGAAAAACAACCCGCAAACACCCCCTCTAACCCGCCTTCGGTTAAACCGATTAGAAAAACTTTAGCAACAATCGAACAAGAGGAAATACAAAAAAAATTGCAGGAACAAAAAAAACTTCAGACCTTAAGAAAGCATGCCCGAAGAAAATCTTCCTACGTAAAACTATTCCTGCAATTCATCTTTTTTGTCATACTTCTTATCGGTATCTCGATGGGAGCTTGCCTTTACATTCCAAAATACTTTCCTCAATTTTCCTTTTTTCTAAAAAGAAACAACACCTTAACTCATTTAAAAACGAAACTTACTTCTTTCGTCCCCCAAAAATCAACAGCCTCACCTCATCCTTCCAGTCCTGTACAATCGCCCGAAAATGCACTAACGCTCAAAGGCATCATCACGATGAATAACAAACAGTCGGCTTTAATTAATGATGAAATTTATGAAGAGGGGTCAATGGTCCAGGGCAAAGAAATCACGAATATCTCTTTGGATGAAGTCAAGTTGCTGGATAACGGAAAGATAATCACGCTCACAATCACTCCTCAAAACCCGTGAACATAACGGCATTGCCGATGTAAAGCCTGCGTATCTCGGCTCGGCGGTGGACAAGGCGCGGTTGTAAATGCGAGTGTCATCTAATACTGCTAAAAATTTTTTAAACCCAAGAATTTCAGTCTCCCTGAAAGTTACAAAAAGCGTCATTAGCCATCACCATCGATAACTATTTTTACCGCAGCAAATGAGATAGGAAATCAGCTCATCGCCGCCCGGATAGAATCTTCAATTACCGCCAGCGCAACGTCCTCGACAACCCGGACCCGCCCAATACCAATCGCTAAAACAAATCTATTCTTTTTCCCGGTAAACTTTTTATCATGCGCCATGGCTTTAAAAATTTCATTCACCTCACTCACCGAAATATTTTTAAGTTGAATCGGTAAACCAACGGATTGAATCAATTGTTTGAGCCGTGAAGCATCTTGACTTTTAAGAATCCCCATCGCAACCGAGATATCAGAGGCAACCCCCATCCCCACCGCAACCGCCTCTCCGTGCTGATATTGATGATAACGGCCCGCGGTCTCAATGGCATGGCCGATTGTATGACCGAAATTAAGAATGGTCCGAATCCCTTTTGTCTCCTTTTCATCGCGTTTGACCACTCCCGCTTTGATCCGGCTGCAGACACAGACGACCTCCATCAAAAATTGCGGCATTGATGATAAAATTTTCTGGTAATTTTTTTCCAAATATTCAAAGAACTCCCGATCACAGATCATGCCGTATTTAACCGCCTCAGCCATCCCGTTTTGTATTTGCCTTAAAGACAATGTTTCTAAAACGGCCACATCGCTTAAGACTAATTTAGGATGATAGAAGGCTCCCACCAAATTCTTTCCCTGCGATAGATCCACCGCGACCTTGCCACCGATGGCGGAATCGATCTGCGCTAAAAGGGTGGTCGGAATCTGCACATAAGGAATTCCCCGTTTATAACAACTGGCGACAAATCCACTCAGGTCTCCGACGACTCCCCCGCCGAGCGTCACGATAAAAATCTTTTTTTGCACATCATAATGAGCAATTTTGTTAAGAAGTTCGCCAGCCATATCCAGCGATTTACTCTTTTCTCCATCAGGAACTTCCAGCACTTTTACCGTAAAGCCAGATTTCCTCAAAGTCGTACAAACGGTTTGACCGTGGAGTTTATTGACCGGGGGAGTAGTGATCATCACGGCATCATGACCGATTTTTAAAGGAAGTAAATATTTTCCTAATTGTGGCAAGATACGATACCCCACCACAATCTTGTGATTATTTCCTTTAAGCTGAATTTCTATTACACGCGTTTTCATTACGTAACTCCCGTCAAATAATACAAAAGGATATCCATCATCGGAAAAATGAAACGCCTCAAGACTCCCAAATACAATAAAATCATCACAATAAAAATACCATAACCTTCCAATCGGGAATACCAATACGCTAAACGATTGGGCAACAGCCCCGCAACCAACCGCGAACCATCCAGTGGAGGGATCGGGATGAGGTTAAATAGCGCCAACAAAAGGTTGATCGCAATCGCCAGCTCCAGCACTTCGTTCAGGGAAGAAGAAACATGCATTCTAAACAAAAAAGCAAAAAAGATAGCAAGAATGATGTTGACCGCCGGACCGGCAGCACCGACCAGCATCGTATCTCGTCGGGGATGGCGAAGCTTCAAAAAATTAACCGGCACCGGTTTAGCCCATCCTAAAATAAAACTAGAGTACCCCATCGCCCGCATCAACAAAAGTATCGCGGGAAGAATGATCGTCCCGAATGGATCAATGTGTTTTAAAGGATTCAGTGTGAGGCGTCCGGCCAGTTTCGCGGTCGGGTCTCCCAATCGCCAGGCCGCCCAGCCATGGGCGTACTCGTGGAGGATGATCGAGGGAAAAAGGATTAAGAGAATTTCTAAAAATTCCATGAGGCCTCATAAAACGAGATTAATTTTAAAGACAACAATCACCGGGTAAGGGCTAGGATGCCGTAGATATTTCTCTTGCTGGATATTCCCTTCTACCTGGACCTGATAAGAGACAAATTCATCGATCACATTTTTGTATCCTTTCAGATAATAGATCATATGGTCATCGACAATCAATTTATGCCGAATATCGTCGGAGAAGCCCCCCTCATTAATATTTTCCACCCGCCCGATCACCGAAACCGGGCCCGGGGCTTTTTGTACCGAAACGGCCTCGGTTGATTTTATTTCTTTGATTTCCGCCGTGGGAACAGGAATCGGGGAGGGACTCTGGCCGGAAGGAGACGGGATTTGTTTTTGGGCGGTATCCTGAGTATCGTGGATCAGCGGAACTCTCGAGGGAATCTGATTTGATTTAAAACTTAAATATTGTTGGGAAATCCAGCCCCTCGTTCCCTCAACCGCTTCGATCCTGTACCAGCGGTTTAGCTTTTCTAAAATCTTGACGGTTGTGCCTTTTTTCAGCTGGCCTAAAACAGTAAAGCTCGCCCCGGCCCCGGCCCGGATATTCACTCTGTCCGATTTGACCAATCCGGTGTCGGGATTAATCAACTGAACAAAATCCTGACTGATATAACTTTGGGCATCGCCGGGGAGTTTAATTTTATACCAGCTGTATTCTTTCCCAACGACAATGACCTGTTGCCCCTTGGTCAATCGGCCCAATTTTTCAAAATTCAAATGTTGCCCGGCCCGGATATTAACACTGGGACTAGATACCTCAGCGAGGAATGGGAAGTGTTCTTCGGCGGCATGAGCGAAATGAACATCCCCAACAAAGAGGAGTAATATTTCTAATCCACAAATTCCAATACACAAACCACAAACAATTAACAATTTCGAAATCACAAACCTAAAATTTACATAGAGTAACTTGTTTGGCATTTGTCCATTGGAATTTGTTTGTAATTTGTTCATTGTTTATTGTGATTTCATTGAATACATTGTGATCGAATCTGGCATAGAGCAAAGGGCGTAGAGTCTTTCTTAAAACTCTACGCCTTTCGCTCTACGCTCTTTGCCAATTATTTTTTTTCTTTCGAAGCTTCAGGCTTTTTGGCAGCGTCGGGTTTCTTGGCAGCATTCGGTTTAGCTCCGGCAACGGGAACGGCACCACTGGCGCCGGGGGCGGTGGCTTCTTCGGTTTTGGCCTTGGCTTTCTTGGCCTTCAGTTTAATGACCTTGGTTTTGGGTAAACCAGTCACCTTGATGACTTTGGCTTTTGATTCATCTTCTTCTTTCCAGAGTCCTTTTTTCATCAAATCTTTGATTCGTTCGATCCGGGTTAAAACGGAGCGCTGTTGACTTCCGGCGACATCTAATTTCAGTGATGGATGTAATGACATTTATAGTCTCCTTATTAAACAATCATTGTAGTTCTTTTTCAATTTTGCGAGTATCCCATTCGCTTCTTCTTTCTTGGAAAATTTTCCGACACAAACGATGGAAAAATTTCCTTTAGAGATCACAAACACAGCGAAATTCTTCTTCTTTAATGCACTCGCCTCCTTTTGGGCATACTCTTCGTCTTTGAACGATGCGACTTGAATCGTATACGGTTTGTTCAAAAAAGGATTAGCCGTGGTATTTTCTGTCGCTTTAACCGTGCTATTGTTCTGCCTCTGGCCGCTTGAAAGGTTATTGAACTTTTCTTTTTCAACTCCAAATCTCCCGTTGGCTTCATAGACGCTATAGGAAGATTTGGAGTTTTGTTTAATAGCAGGAGGCTCAATAACGGCTATCGGCTGAATTGTCTTTTGAGTATTTTGTACCGCAACGATGGGAGCGGATGCAGCGGCTGAGGAAGTTCGATCGTGATCACTCGATATAATGGAACCCGTAGTTACCGGGGCAGCAGCAACGGCCGAGTCCCTCGGCGGATATACCGCAATCGAGACATCCGATTGACCAACTAATTTTTTACCTTTTTCCACACCTAACGAAAATATAAAGACCATCGTCATCAAAATGATGATCCCCAGGAGGACCATGTTTTCGACAGAAAGATTTAAATTCGCAAACAAATACCGCGGCCTTCCTGTATCCGTCGAGCTTCCCGGGGTTCCGGGAAAAAGTTCAAACTGAGATTGTTTGTAGTTGATGTTCATAGACTAAATATTTAAATGAAGTTTAAATTACCTTCATTATAAATTTATCTTTTAATTAAACTCAAGTAATTTCTAAATTTTTTCTGTTTCGAAAGCTCGCAGAAGACCCATACTACTTTAGGATCAAATTGGGTTCCACTGTTTCGCTTGAGCTCACCTAAGGCCTCATCGACGGATAAAGTGTCTTTATACGGCCGTCCCAAAATCATCGCCTCAAAGGCATCCACAACCGCCATCACCCGGGCCCCTAAAGGAATCTCTTCTCGCTTTAATCCCGACGGGTAACCTGTGCCATCATATTTTTCGTGATGATACAAAATAATCGGCAAAACCGGTTTTAAGAACTCCACCGGCCGGATCAATTCAACACTTTTCGCCGGATGATTGCGGATGATTTTAAATTCATCGGGGGTCAGTTGGCTTGTTTTCGATAAAATATCAAAAGGGACATCGATTGCCCCAGCATCATGCAAGACACTGGCATAATATAGACATTCAATGCCTTGCTGGCCCATCGTCAACTTCTCGGCCACAGACTTCACAATTTTAAAATATACCGGGGTGTGTGTTGAGGTCAGATGACTTTGCTTTTCCAGTAACGCGGCAATAAATTTTATGCTGCTTAAAATCACCTTTTGCTGACTCTCATAAAGCTGCAGATTCTTAACCGCCGTGACCGCTTGTTCGGCGAAAACGGACAACATCTCCCGGTCAAAATCATTGAACGGTTTTTCATTTCTTTTGCGACGGATTAAGATCGCACCGATATTATCATCCGCAACGAGCGGCACGCCGAGGCACCATTTTTCAAAAATCGAGATACCGGAGGTGACCCGCTTTTCCTCCTCGGGGACTTCGGCCAGTTCCTTTTTCTTATCGACCATCAAGTTGATTTTATTATCAAAAACAGCGATTAAAACAATTCTTTTTTTGACCGGATCCAAAATATAAACGCTGGATGAACTGGCATGGATAAATTGGCACAGCAATCGAGTGAGACGCAATGACAGCTCTTTGACATTATAGGTTGAATTCACCAACCGATAAACCATATGCACCGCGGATAAAACCAGCTTATACTTTTTCGTATGGATTAAAGAGTTTTTTGTGCTCATCTAAGGCAAACCTATCGGTCATTCCAGCAATATAGTTACAGATGATCTCGTACTCTGCTTTCTTAGAATATTTTTTTTTTCGTTCATAAATCGAATAGGGCAACTGTGTCGGTTTTTCTTTATAGACAAAAAACATATCCTCGATGATACGCCGAGCTTTGGCGGTCATTCGTTCCACTCGAGGGTGATGATACAACTTCGTATTCAATAATCCCTGGAGCCGATTACGCTCTTTAGCCATCGCCGGACTAAAACCGATGATTGTTTTCTTGCATTTTTTAACATCTGTGGAACTTTTAAAACCAGCTTCTTGGACCCTCTGATCTGATGTGTGCAAAAGATCCTTTACCTGCATATCGATCAATTCCTTGACGATCTGGTATTTGAGCATGTCCCGTTCTTGATGTTTTAAGGCAGTGGAAATCTTTTTAAAAACCCGGCACCACAGATCACTTTCCACCAAATCATCCCCGGTAATGCAGCCGGAGGTTAAACCATCATCAATATCATGATTGAGATAGGCCAAAGAATCCGCAATATCCACCACTTGCGCCTCCAGCGTCGGGCATTCTTTGAAAAATTCATTCTCCATCCCGGGAATATCAAAAGGTGTTTGATGCTTCAGAATTCCGACAAGGACCTCCCGCGAAAGATTCAACCCATTGAAATCCGGATAACGTTTCTCAAAGCGGGTGACGATCTCAAAGCTGCGCTTATTGTGATTAAACCCTTTAAAGCCGGCCTCGATCATGATTTTACTTAAAGCCTCCTCGCCGGCGTGACCAAACGGCGGGTGACCTAAATCATGGGCCAAAGCGATCGCCTCAATCAAATCTTCATTGAGCCGTAAATTCCGTCCGATCGTCCGGGCAATCTGAGCGACTTCAATTGTGTGCGTCAGACGAGTCCGGTAATAATCTCCTTCGAAAATCACAAAGACCTGGGTCTTGTATTCTAATTTCCGAAACGCTTCCGAGTGCACAATCCGGTCGCGATCTCGTTGATAACACGTCCTCGTCTCATGAACAGACTCGGTGTACTGCCGGCCCGATGAGTCCTTACTTTTCATCGCGAAAGGCGCCAGCACGTGTTCTTCTAACTGTTCAATTTCTTCTCTTGTGCGCATTTGCAGCATTTTGTAGCCGATGAAAAAGGGTTTGTAGCGACTGTGATATAACCTTGGTTTCTGCGATGACCGGCATAAAATTGACATCGCCTCTCCAACGCGGGACGAGATGTATATGCAGATGCCCGGGAAAACCCGCCCCGGCAATTTTGCCTAAGTTTATGCCGATATTGTACCCGCCGGGTTTTAAAGTCTTGTCCATTAAAATTTTCATTGAGGAAAGAAGATCCAGCAAATCGTCCCGTTCGTCTTTGGTCAATTTCGTAAAATCACTCACATGCCGATTCGGCACAATCAGAAGATGACCGTTATTATAGGGATAAATATTTAAGACCGAAAAAGAATACTTCGTGCGAACGACAACATAGTTTTTTTTATCCGTCTTTTCTTGGAACATCCGACAGAAAATGCATGGCTTCTTTGACTTCTCCTGCAAGAGCGTTATATATTTGACCCGCCAGGGGGCCCAGAGTTTGTCCATTCATTTCACCTTAATGAGCTTGCCCACAATTTTGTTGTTGGTAACTTCCAAAATCCCGTACGAACAATACGGGGTGCCAATGCGATCGTTGGGACTTCCCGGATTAAAATAGAGGATCTGATCGATCGTTTTGTTAAACGGCTGATGCGAGTGTCCGAAAATAATACAATCCACTTTATCTTTAACAAATTCTGAGTGAACCCGTTCCAAGATCGTCGTGGCAGGACCTTCCCCATGAAAAAGACCGATGCGAAATGCCGCAATTTTAAAAATCTGTTTTCTGGGAAAAATCTGGCGAATATCACGACCATCCATATTCCCATGAACCGCGGTGACTTCTTGAATCTTGGTCAATTTCTGCAAATCTTCGATACCGCAAAAATCTCCGGCGTGGATAATGAAGTCCACCTTCCGAAAGTCCTGGAGCAGCTTTTCCGGCAGCTCAATAGAATGAGTGTCGGAGACGATTCCTATTTTCATTTTAAAATGAAGGGCTTGTCATAAAAATTCAAGAGGGCATTGATTTCTTTCTCATTCCAAATCCAGATGCGTTCCTGTAAAGCCCTGATCCGTGTATTTTCATCCAAGTCGGACAAAGAGATGATAACACGTCGGTGTGGCTTTTGATCAAGCTTTTTTAGTTCCCGCAAAAAAACATTCACGTCGTTTTCAGACAAATTATCTTTTTTAAAAATAATAAACCAGATCCCTTCCGTCGAGCTCGCCTTGATCACTTGAAAATCACAACCGGATGAATGATCAACGTGAAGTGGCGTTATCTCATGAAACAAAGGCAATTTATATTTACGGCCGTTGAGTTGAAAGGCCTCATTGTCAAAACACGAAAGCAATTCCAAAATTCGCGAAGATAAATCCTTTTGCGATATCAGCTGAAAATTAGCAACCGCCGTGTTGAGTTCTTCGTGAAAGTTTTTCCGTTGTTTGTCCGGATTGGGATCGATTGACTGCATTCTTTTTTGGAAAACATATTTAATCCAATAGCGCAAAAGTTTATCCTGGAAATGAAAAACACTTCCATTCTTGATGATAATACCGGATTCGAGCAAACGGTGAATTCGTTGAGTTAAAACCGCTGGTTTTAAACCAACTTGGCTGGCAATCTCTTTTAATTGATGCCGGCCGTTAGCTAAAGCAATCATCACTGAGGACATCGCGCGATTATTTTTGGTTTGGACCAATTGATTAACCATAATCTCAAAGTGCCGGCTTAAGACTCCCCAAGGGTGAAATAAAACATTTTCGATGGCTTGCATCACAATCGGTATGAATATTTCACTTTGTTTATGGAGGGCGCTTAAATGGAGGAGTTCTTCCAAAATTAAATTCAGATATAACGGATGTCCGGCGGTTAAGTCCACTAGAAAATCACGCAGTTGATCTTTGATTTTGATCTCTTTCAAATAATCGTTCACATACTGACCGCTGGTCTTAAGGTCGAATGCCCCCATCTCGAGGATTTCAAAATTTCCAAATAAAAGTGAAAGTTTTTCCGAAAGAATTGTTCTAGCAAATGCGGGAGCCGAACTCGACACAATATAAATACAGCGTTTCTGCGTCATGATCTTTTTGCCCAGCTCCTGGAAAACGTCTGCGATTCCCAACTCATCCAAATTCTGAAATTCATCTAAAATGATCACGCAGAATTTTCCGGATTCTGCGGTAAAAATTTCCGGCAAGGAAATCAACTGCCGGTACATTTGTTCACATTTGTCCTCGGATAGATGGGATTGGATTCTTTTGATTTCTTCGATCGTCTGCGGTATGAATGGGCGGGCATTCTCCATAAGAAGCTGGATATCATCAAAGAGCGGAAGCTTTTCAATTTTGGAAAAATTGTATAAAAGACTTCCCACAAATCTGAAAAAAAAGTAATTGAGGTCTTGATGTTCCAGATCCAGATAAATCACCACCATGGCCTCATCGTCGATTTCTTTCATGAGTTGATGTAAAAGCACGGTTTTGCCGACGAATCGATTCCCCAAGAAGGCCACATTCTGCCGGTAACCTTCTTTTAAATCCAGGACCCGGCGTTGGAGAAGATTGAGAACGGGAGCTTTACCATAAAAGTTATTTTGAGAATAATTATTCATATCTTCTTTGTCGAAGGAAGCTCAATAATTCGTTTTGGTATTGTAATTTTGGTATTGAAAATTGTTTGTGATTTGAATTTGTACATTGTAAATGTTTTATAATAGTTTTACGGCAAATAGTAAAGTGGATTATCCGCCGTCGATTTCTTGCGAATCTCAAAATGCAGAAAGGCCAATTGACCGTTTTTGCCTACCTGTGCGATGGGCTTTCCCTGATCGATAAAATCATCCAGCTTCACCATCAGTTTGGAATTTTGCGCATACACGGAATAATAACCATCCGCGTGATCCAAAATCAAAGTGTACGCATAACCATTCAAATAATCGGCAAAGACGACCTTCCCCGAGCGGGCAGCACATAAGACATCGCCTTCATTCGCCTGAATATCAATTCCTTTATTAATCCGAGAGCCTTTACGGTCGCCAAAATTAGAAAGGACCTTACCCTTAATCGGCCAAACAAATTCAGCATCCTTCACATCATGATCGATGACGATGGTCTTCACCCGGTCCGCCCCGGGAATAAAAAGGAGTTGTTCTTTTTCGATGTGGGTGGCGCTGGGAAGTTTATTATTCTTGATAATATCATCGATTGATACGCCATAGGTTCGCGCGATTCTCCAGAGCGTTTCTCCGGCATGAACTTTATGGGTGACTCTTTTTACGGTTGGAGCCGCGGGCGTAGTTTTAGGTAATGTGGATGGAACTGTAGCACAACCACCAAGCCAGCTGAGAGCCGTCAGAAGAAATCCTAGATAAAAATTTCGTAAATAAAAACGCATAACCGGCATTAATCTCTGCTCTACGAGGGATGTAAGACGTGACGTCTCACGTCCCTCTTCTGACGTCTTAATTAACTTTTTTCTATTTCTATTCGAGCGAAAAAAAGCGAGGGACGGGAATTGAACCCGCGACGTTCAGCTTGGGAAGCTGACATTCTACCACTGAATTACCCTCGCAGATGCATCGCCACATTTAATCTTTCTTCCCATTCGTTGGGCATCTGGGCCTGCGTTTTCGTTTGGGCCATCCAAAGTTAAAAGCCCAAACGAGCAGGCCCTGACTTGAAGAAATTACTGAACCCCCAAGGCCTCCACCAATCCCTTCACCGCTCCCGGAATATTTCTCGCCTCACAAATCGCGCGGCATACAGCCAACCGATTAACTCCCACTTGATGTAACTTCAAAGCATTTTCCGAATTGATTCCGCCAATAGCAAAAACAGGAATTTTGCTTCTTCGAACGACTTCTTCGAGGAGCTTAAGATCCATGGGATTTCGTTCGGGTTTAGTTTTTGTCTTAAAGACCGACCCAAAACCGATATAATCCGCGCCCTCGTGTTGTGCGATCTGCGCCTGTTTAAGAGTTTGACACGAAACACCGATAATCGCGTGGGGCCCTAATATCTTTCTCGCCCAAAAAACCGCTAAATCTTCCTGGCCCAAGTGAACGCCGGAAGCGCCACTCGCCAGGGCTAAATCGACGCGGTCATTCACAATAAAAGGGATCTGTCTGTGCGCTGGATTTAGCCGGATCCATTTCAAAAAATCTTCGGAAAATTTTAAAATATTTTTTGCTACACCCTTTTTATCGCGTAACTGCACAATATTAACGCCATGCCCAATCGCCGATTGGGCAATCTCTAACAACGAATCATAATCATTGACCTGGGCATCTAAAACCAAATAAAGTTTCGAATTCCGTATCGCCGCGCGGCATTTAGTCCCTAAGTAAGGCACTAACTTTTTTTTCCAGTCCATAAATCTCGTATCGAATTTTCTTTAAATCCAATGCCCGACGGCGATTGAGCAACTTCGTAAATTCTTCTAACACTCTTAAGGACTCTTTAACGCGCTGGGAATTCGCATAAAAAATATCAAAAACACTTTTTCTTTGTAACTCCGTTTCAAATGTTTTTTTCCCGACATCCTCTTCAATATTCCTGGATTTGATCAAATCCTCAAAAGGCAAACCAGCGAGAACACCGGTTAAACGATGTCGAAGTGATTTAAACTGTAAAGTTTTTTGGGGATCGTCGAGCAGAAACCGACAAATATCTTCACAAACACGCAGAGCTTCCTTCGCTCGGTTGAAATTGGCATCGAGGATTCGTAGAATTTTTTTTTCATCTATTGGAGCCATTGATGCGCTTATCTTCTCGAGCTAATTTAAACCACAAATTCCAATATACAAACCACAAACAATGAACAAATCCCAATAAACAAACAGCCCATCCATTCTCTTGCGGTATTGATAATTTGGAATTGTAATTTGTTTGTGATTTGTAACTTGTTCATTGTAATTTTTATTTCAAACACTTCTCTTTAATCGATTCAATGATTTTGGTCGTCGAGAACCCTTTAACATACCGAATAAATTCCACCCGCCCGCCGTAGGACTTCACAAAATCCGCTCCCACCACCTCTTTGCCTTTCCAATCCGCGCCTTTAATCAAAACATCGGGCCGAAGGGCTGCAATCACTTTAAAAGGTGTTGGTTCATTAAAGATCGTTACATAATCCACGCATTCCAAAGCGGCAATTAATGATGCTCTTTCTTTTTGCGGAACAATGGGACGCTGATCACCTTTGATCTTTCGTACTGACCCATCGCTGTTGATGGCCACAACAAGGACCCGACTCTTCTTCGCCGCCTCCAAATAACGAACATGACCGAAATGCAGAATATCAAAACAGCCGTTGGTGAAGGCGATGGTTTTTCTCTGGCGTTTAAGCTGTGCCACAATTTTTTTTATCGATTCCAATGAACGAATTTTTTTACTTGAATTCAATATGGCACCCGGTGTTTAAACCCAAAAATTTCAGTTGACGCTTTTTGTGTTAACTTACAGGGGAAACTGAAATTCTTGGGTTAAATATTTTTCAGCTCGCGGGAGAGAGGGTGTTCTCAACCAACTCGCAAATCGTATGCGCAATACAGATATGGGATTCCTGAATCCGGGCGGTTTTGTTCGAGGGGACGATCAAATTGATATCACAAAGCCCGGCGAGCTTGCCTCCACCGCAGCCGGTTAAGGAAATACTTTTGATCCCCAGCTCTTTCGCTCTTTTGACTCCTTCAATCACATTCTTCGAATTTCCGCTGGTTGAGATCGCAACCACCAGATCTCCCCGTGTCCCTAAGCCCTCGAGCTGCCGGGCAAAAACAATATCAAAACCATAATCATTGCCTAAAGCGGTCAGAATGGATGAATCCGTCGTAAGAGCAATCGCTGGTAAAGAACGTCTTTCTTTTTGAAACCGGCCGATAAATTCCGCCGCGATATGCTGGCTGTCAGCGGCCGACCCGCCGTTTCCCATAAAGAATAATTTTCCGTTATTCTGCAGAACATTGGTGATCTGCTCGATAGCCTTCACGATCTGAGGAAGATTCCTCTGGAGGGTTTCTTCTTTGACGCGGATGGATTCTTGGAAAATGGATTTGATTATTTCTTGCATTCTGAAAATCCCCGACGTGGACAATAGACTGTAGACCATAGACTAGAGACCTTTTTAGAAAAGGTCTTTTGTCTATGGTCTATTGTCTTTGGTCTGTATTTCATTCTTACGTAAAGAAAACCTTCGCCATTTCATACAATTCCATGTCGACGGTCTTACGCTTTTTAACCGCCTCTTCAATATCCACATAATGAAGTTTATTATCATGCAGACTCACCATCTTCCCGAATTTATTTTCACCGACGAGTTCAACCGCCTTCACGCCAAAACGGGTGCCGATGATCCGGTCATAGGCGGTGGGACTGCCGCCGCGCTGGATGTGACCCAGAACGCTCACTCTGGTTTCGTATCCGGTATTTTCTTCAATCGTCTCAGCGACAAATTCCCCGATTGCGCCAAACCGCCGGTGATGACCGAAATCATCCACGTGACTTGTTTTTCGTAAATCCGAATAGCCCTCGATGATCGTCCCTTCAGAAACCACGATGATACTAAAAGTCCGGCCACGCTTGTGCCGGATTTTGATCAAATCACAAACATCTTTCATATTGACCGGGATCTCCGGAATCAAAATCATGTCCGCCCCGCCGGCAATCCCGGCCTCCAAGGCAATCCAGCCTGTATAAAGTCCCATCACCTCAATGACCATAATACGGTGATGACTTTCGGCAGTTGTGTGTAGTCGATCAATGCATTCGGTCGCAATGTTGACCGCCGTATCAAATCCAAAAGCATAATCGGTTCCGGATAAAGCATTATCAATGGATTTAGGAACTCCGACGACTCTAATGATCCCCTCTTTATATAAATTCAAAGCTGTTTTTAACGTTTCCTCACCGCCGATCGCAATCAAGGCATCGATCCCGCTACGTTTGAAATTCTCTTTGATCTTCTTGACCATCTCAGAGTCTTTAAAGGGATTGATCCGACTGGTTCCAAGAATCGTACCGCCACGATCCAGAATTCCCGACGTGGCGCGCAGATCCAAAATCCGCACATCATTATCAACCAATCCGCTCCAGCCATTCTTAATGCCGGTCACGACATATCCGTCTTGCATGCCTTTACGGACAATCGCGCGAATAACCGAATTTAAGCCGGGACAATCTGCACCGCCGGTGAGTACACCGATTTTTTTCATAATAAAAAATACCCTTTTAGTACGGCTAATGGCTTATGGCGTATAGTTTCTAAAAAACCATATGCCATTAGCCGTACGCTATTATGCTATAAGCTACGCTCGATACCCTTGAAACGGAATGCCCGTCTCCGGCTTATCCGGGTAATCTGATTTGCCGCGCTTTTGTTTGGTTTCATCTGAAATCAGTTTAACGACGTGGATCCGTACCGTCACGGTTTCTTCAATCCCGATCATATCTTGAATTTTTTCTTTAATAATATCTTGCAGACGTGCCGTCATCTCGGGGATGTTCACATCCGCTTTTAAGACGAGCCGCGCCTCAATGTCCAGTCCTTTTTTTGTCGCAATAATGTTCGGGCGGCCTTCTTTGACTTCCGGTTCCCTTAACATCAAACGTTTAACCATGTCTTCCATCGCAATCAGGGAAATACTGACCCGCCCCGCAGGATTATCAAAGGCAATGGTTCTTTCTTTTTGTCTTGCTCCGGAAATGATCTGGGCGAAGATAAAACTTAATAAAACAAAAAGCAGCCCCGTTAATCCGACGATGATCCTCAGCTGCAAATCGGAGGCAAGCACTTCCAGGTAATAACTGATTCTTTGCACTATTTCTGAATCAATGACAAAGACAAAAAAAATCGTCAGAAACCCCCAGGTCGATATCGTTACCATATAAAAAAGAATCGCCATCCGTGTAAAAAACCTCATGTCTTCCCCCTCTCTATCCCCTGGACATTGACATTGACCTCTCTTAAATGAACATCGGTTGTGCGCTCAACCGCTAAACGAATCACATCCTGAATCTGCCGGGCGATGTCGGGGATATTAAGACCGTAGCGGACATAAACTTTCAGTTCAATGGTGACTTGATTATTCTTATCCACCGTAACCGCAATGCCGGGAGAATTTCTTTGACCAAACAATTCCAGCAGCTGATTTCCAAAAGCTTTCGAAGCCAGATGCACCCCGTCGACCTCGCCTAATGCAGCTGCCGCAATATCCGCGATCACCTTCTTATGAATTTGAATCGAGCCAAGATCAACTTTATTCTCTGAGATCATTTTAATTGCCTCCGCCCTCAGTTTTTTTAATTTTTTCTAAAAAATGGGTTGAAACCGCCCCTTTTAAAAATAAAGGATGCCTTAAAATCTCTTGGTGCAAACCGATTGTGGTCTTGATAGGGCTGACATAAAGTTCATCCAAAGCCCTTAACATAATGCGAATGGCTTCATCGCGATTACGTCCGTAAGTAATCACTTTGGCGACCATAGAATCGTAATACGGACTAATCACATATCCCGGATAGATGTGGGTATCGACCCTCACCCCGGGTCCGCCGGGAAGATTCAGCTCTTCGATCTTCCCCGGAGAGGGAAGAAAATTATTCAGCGGGTCTTCGGCATTGATGCGGCATTCGATCGCTGCTCCCGTTATTTTCACATCCTCTTGTTTGATTTTCATTTTCTCGCCGGCGGCGATACGAATCTGCAATTTAATTAAATCGATTCCGGTAACCATTTCTGTAACAGGGTGTTCGACTTGAATGCGCGTATTCATTTCCATGAAATAAAAAGCACCGCTTGAATCTAACAAAAATTCTACTGTTCCGACACCACGATAGTTCACCGACCGCGCGGCTTTAACTGCCATCTCTCCCATTCTTTTCCTTAACTTACTGTCTAACGCCACACAAGGAGATTCTTCCAATAATTTTTGATGCCGGCGCTGAATGCTGCAGTCGCGTTCTCCTAAATGAATAGTGTGTCCGTGATGATCCGCCGCAATCTGAATTTCAACGTGGCGCGGATCCGTAATATATTTTTCGATATAAACATCCGGATTACCAAAGTTCAATTCGGCTTCATTGCGGGCCATGTTAAAAGAACTGATCAAACTCACATCGTTATGGCAGACTCGCATCCCCTTGCCGCCACCGCCGGAAGCCGCCTTGATAATGACCGGATACCTGATCATTTTGGCAATCGTGATGGCCTCTTCTTGAGTCTTCACTACCCCTTTTCCCCCGGGAGTCAGCGGCACACCCATTTTCTTAACCGTCTCGCGAGCAGAGATTTTATCTCCCATAGCACGTATAGCCTGCGAGGGAGGGCCAATGAATTTGATATGACAGGACTCACAGATCTCGGCAAAATGGGCATTTTCAGACAAGAACCCATAACCCGGGTGGATGGCCTCCACATCGGTGATTTCAGCTGCCGAGATAATGGCGGGAATATTCAAATAACTTTCTTTGCTTTGGGCACTCCCAATGCAAACCGCTTCGTCGGCGAAGCGAACATGCAGCGAATCACGATCCGCCTGAGAATAAACCGCAACAGTGCGGACATTCAATTCCTTACAGGCCCGGATGATTCTTAAGGCTATTTCACCGCGATTTGCAATCAGAATCTTAGAAAACATAGATACTCAAGCTACACCGGTTCCACCACAAAAAGTGTCTGACCAAATTCAACGGGCTGGGCATTTTCAACAGCAACTTCAGCAATCTTGCCCCGGATATCTGACTTGATTTCATTCATAAGTTTCATCGCCTCAATGATACAAACCACTTGTCCGATCTCAACCATCTGACCGGCCTCAATAAAAGGCGGCGATTCAGGAGAAGGAGCGCGATAAAACGTACCCACCATAGGGGAGGTGATTTCTTTGGTTGTTTTGGTGGTCCCCGAAGTTGCCGGGACAAAATTTTCTATGGACTGAGGAGGAAGCGGTGCTTCGACCCGATATGAGGGTGGTTGAACACGAAAGGATTCGGGGAGTTCGCAGGGGTTCTTCTTGATTTTGATTTTAGTACCATCTTTTTCGACTTCCAGTTCGCATAAATCATTTTCATTCATGAGGGTAATCATTTCTTTAATTTCTTTTAAATTCATTTTTGTACCCTTTCGACATATTCCCCGTTTCTCGTATCGATCTTAACCCAATCTCCTTTATCAACAAAAAGCGGGACGCCGACGACAGCTCCCGTATCGATCGTGGCAGGTTTGTTGCCGGCGCGGGAAGAATCTCCCTTAAAACCCGGTTCTGTTTCCACAATATTGGCGACAATAAAATTGGGAAGGTAAACTTTCTGCAACTGGCCATTATAGTAGAGTGCAATGATCTCTATGTTATCCTGTAAAAATTTTAGGGAATTTCCCATTTGATGAAGAGAAATCACGCGTTCTTCGAAACTGGTCTGATCCATGAAATGAAACGAATCCCCGGCCCGATACAGATACTGCAGTTTTCGTTCTTCGAGGTAAACCTCCTCAGGTTTGTCAGCGGATCTAAAGGTACGTTCCAGATTCAAATCGGTTTTTAAATTTTTCATTTTTACCCGAACAAAGGCACTGCCCTTCCCCGGTTTTACATGCTGGACCTCAGAGACAATATACACTTCCCCGTTAACCAAAAGTCCCATGCCTGATGAAATTTCATTAATGGATATGCCCACTGATAACCTCGCATCCTTTGTTTGTTACTAAAACCATGTCTTCAATTCGAATACCAAACTTGCGCGAGATGTACACCGCGGGCTCAACGGTAAAAATCATTCCTTCTTTGAGGATCGCTGAACTTTGGGGAGAAATCATCGGGCCTTCATGAATCTCTAACCCCACTCCATGGCCTAATGAATGGCCAAAAAATTTTCCTAACCCGACTTTGGTAAGATAGTTACGCGCTAGCGCATCGATCTCTGCCGCCCGACGGCCCGGACGGATATTTTCAATCGCCAACGCTTTAGCCCGACGGACAAAATCATTCACGGCACTGACAAAGCGCGGTATTTTACCTAAAAAGATCATACGTGTCAAGTCAGACTTATAGCCATTGATATCGATTCCCATATCCACCAAGATCGGTTCATTACCGTGGATTTTACGGTCCGTGACCCGGGCATGGGGAAAGCAGGCATTGGGCCCCGAGGCGATGATGGGGTTAAAGGAAAACTGCACATCTTTTGATTTAACAAACCCTTCGAGCTGATTGAACACCTCTTTCTCCGTCACACCAGGCTTAATTTTCTCCTTAATGAATTCATAGGCCTGATGGTGTAATTCTAGCGCCTTACGAATTTGGGCGATCTCATCAGGGGTTTTGACTTCGCGCAATCTCTCGACCACATTATTTGCCAGAGTCAGTTGAATTGTCTTCGGGCAGTCTTTTTTTAGCTTTTTGAATGCGGCCAAAGACAAATGCCGGTCATCAAAACCGAGGTGTTGGATTTTCAGTGCTTTCGCCAGCTCAAAAAGTGTGGCGGCAAAAGATTGAGAATAACGTTTAACCGGAATTCCTTTCAATCCCCTTTTAGCTTCTAAGATATACCGAAAGTCCGTGATATAGAAAGTTTGCCTGGGAGAAACCAACAGCCAGGATTCTGAGGCGGGAAAATCCGTTAAATAACGGATATTGACATCTTGGGTGACCAGAAAGCTATCAATTTTATAGTGGTCAAATTCCGAAATGAGTTGTTTGATTTTAGGGTTCAATTTTCTTTGTGAGCACGTTGATCAAGGCTTGTAAACCCAGCACATAACTCTCTGTGCCAAAGCCGCTGATCTGCCCAAAGCTAACCGGAGCAATTAAAGAAGTATGTCGAAAATCTTCTCGGGCATAAATGTTCGATAAATGAACCTCAACGGTAGGAAGACTAACAGCTAAAATCGCATCGCGGATGGCGATACTGGTATGAGTATACGCGGCGGGGTTGATGAGGATCGCGTCCATCGCGTCTTTTTTGGCCTGGCCGATTATATCAACGATCTCGCCCTCATGGTTGGATTGAATAATTTTTAATTCAACCCTGTGCTGAGAGGCAAACTTTTCTAACTGGGCATTGATTTCAGCCAGCGTGGTTTTCCCATAAATGTCTTTTTCTCTTTGACCTAAAAGATTGAGGTTGGGGCCATGGATCACCAGAATTTTTTTCAAGGGGTCTCCTGTTTTAAAGTCTATCTTTTCTCCACGGACAAAAACTATTTCTCAGCTTCATCAACGAGCATCACCGGAATTCCGTCTTTGATCGGGTACCTCCGGCCGCAGGCGGTGCAGACGATTTTTTCATCTTTGAAGATCACATCCCCCTGACATGCTGGACAGGCCAAAATCGCTAACAGTTGTTGATCGATCATATCTTGCCTTCTTGCTTGAATAAGTCGACATAACGCAGTTGGAGTTCATAAAGCGCCCCATTGATCATATCTTCTTCTTGCTTATTGAGATTGCCTTTGGTTTTTTCTCGTAAAACCGCTAGGGTATCAATAATAAGTTTGGCTTGCCTAAGATTTTTTTCAGTCTGCTGGGAGATGGGATTGGGAATCTCTCCTAAAAAAATCATCGTTTGAAAGACTAAACTGGAAATATAATTTAAAAAGTTGAGTTCACCGCATTCGGCTTGATCCTCTTCGGGATTTTCGGAAAGATGTTCGGAGGAAGGCTGAACTGAGGCAGGATTGCCTCCGGGGTCGGGCTGAGGTTGATGTTGTTTTTCACTGGCAACGGCCTCTTTCCATGATTCATCAACATATTTATCGTTTTCCATTCTAATAAAGTTCCTCTCGTTTCGTTTTCATGGCCTAAGTATAACAGGTGAAAAATAGATGTCAACAATTCATGGCTAAACCAATGGGCTTTGGTCTCTAGCGGTCCTGCGCCCCAGACAATCCAAACGGATTGTTTGGGGTTAGTCCCGTGAATCTTTCGGATTTCATAGGAGGCAAGAATTGCAATTGTGGTTCAATTGCAATTCTTGGGAGTACATTCAAGTTTGAAATGCAAAATTTACTAACTCAAAAGAATAAAGATTTAAAGTTTAAAAAAGTTCAAAGAGCTCGCTACTTCGAATGGCGTATGATAATTCAAACATTTTCTGGGACGATTATTA